>ERZ780226.118-NODE-118-length-76555-cov-10.797255_pt1 | contig 76555 bp, 68 predicted proteins | sample MGYA00511165_ERZ780226 | MGnify/ENA primary metagenome ERZ780226 (study PRJEB29588, sample SAMEA2152373) | human gut metagenome | biome: human gut; feature: human-associated habitat; material: faeces | place: Denmark | collected 2008/2010 ...
GTAAGCTGGACCGGTTCTACAATCCGCATCATGAGGCGGTTCTCCGGATGATACAAAGGACAATTGACGGGGCTCATAAGCATGGCAGGTGGGTCGGTATCTGTGGAGAGCTTGGTGCAGATACAGCACTTACCGAGCGGTTTGTACAAATGGGAATTGATGAGCTGAGCGTTGCTCCATCGATGGTGCTCCCGGTCCGCAGTAAAATATGTGAAATGGAGTAAATGAAATGAGAATATATAAAGCGAAAGATTATGAGGAAATGAGCAGAAAGGCAGCCGGCATTGTCTCCGCACAGATCATTATGAAGCCTGACTGTGTGCTCGGACTGGCAACAGGCTCCACTCCGGTCGGCCTTTACAAGCAGCTGATCGAATGGTATCGCAATGGGGATCTGGATTTTTCCGGAGTAAGAACGGTGAACCTGGATGAGTATAAGGGAATCAGCCGTGAGAATGATCAGAGCTATTATTATTTTATGCATCAGAATCTGTTTGACCATGTGAATATTCCGGCAGGGAATACCCATCTGCCGGACGGCATGGAGCCGGATTCCGAAAAGGAATGCAGAAGATATGAGGAATTGATTCAATCCATGGGAAGTGTGGACTTACAGCTCCTTGGTATCGGTCATAACGGACATATCGGTTTTAATGAGCCGGCAGATGCATTTGATAAGCTGGTTCACTGTGTGAACCTGACACAGTCAACCATTGAAGCAAATAAGAGATTTTTTGCATCTGCCAAGGAAGTTCCGAGGCAGGCATATACCATGGGAATCCAGACGATTATGCGCTCGAAAAAGATTCTCATCATTGCCAATGGTGAGGGTAAGGCTGATATTGTAAGGGATGCGTTCTTTGGACCGATTACACCGATGGTTCCGGCATCAGTCCTTCAGCTGCATAATGATGTTACGCTGGTAGCTGATGAAGCAGCTCTGAGTAAAATCCCTGCATCGTTCGTTTAAGAGAAGCTGTAAGTAAACAGAGCGGATAGAGGTATGGAATAATGATTATAAAGAATGCGAATGTTTTTACATCGGATCACCGGTTTGTACAGGGTGATGTTACCGTGACCGGTGACCGGTTTTCCGTAGTCCTTGAAAAAGCGGATGGTGACGGACAGGTGGTGGACGCTGCCGGATTATACATGATTCCGGGACTCGTAGATATTCACTTTCACGGGTGCAAGGGCGCGGATATGTGTGATGGAACGCAGGAAGCCCTGGATATTATAACTGCATATGAGGCCGGTGTCGGAGTGACATCGGTTTGTCCGGCAACCATGACGATTCCGAAGGATGAACTCCTTGCGGTAATGAAGAATGCCGGTGCATATTCCTATAAGGGAGGAGCACATCTGGTCGGTGTTAATATGGAAGGACCGTTTATCAGTGCTTCCAAGAAGGGTGCACAGGCGGCAGAAAATATCATTCCCTGTGATTACGAGTATTTCAGACAGCTTCAGGATGCTGCGAACGGGTTGATCAGGCTTGTGGATATTGCGCCGGAAGAGCCCGGAGCAATGGAGTTCATTGACCGGACAAAATCAGAGGTGGTAATATCCATAGCCCATACAGTATCGGATTATGATACGGCATGTGAGGCTATCCGGCATGGAGCGTCCCATGCAACGCATCTGTATAATGCAATGCCACCGTTGAATCACCGGAATCCGGGAGTGATCGGTGCAGTCAGGGATTCTCAGTCGTGTCATGTGGAATTAATCTGTGACGGGGTACATGTTCATCCGTCCGTAATCCGTGCAACCTTTGCCATGTTTGGTGCAGAACGGGTGATTTTAATCAGTGACAGCATGAGAGCAACCGGATTAAAGGATGGGGAGTATACTCTTGGAGGACAACCCGTAGTGGTAAAAGGAAATCTGGCAACGCTTCATGATGGTACGATTGCCGGCTCTGCCACGAACCTGATGGATTGTATGAGATTTGTTGTAAAAAATGCAGGTATTCCACTGGAAGATGCGGTGATGTGCGCAACGGAGAATCCGGCTAAGGAAATCGGTATTTTCGATCAGACAGGAAGCATTGAGGAAGGTAAAAAAGCAGATTTTGTTCTTCTTGATAAAGAATTAAATATTGTAGGAATTTATATCGACGGAAAGGAGCAGTCATGCTAGGTTTTTTTAAAGGAAAGACAAAGGGAAAGGTGATCTGTTCACCCTGCGTGGGAAATGTGACACCACTTACGGAGGTTCCAGATCCCACTTTTTCAGAAAAAATAATTGGTGACGGATTTGCGGTAATTCCTTCAGAGGGAAAGATTTTCGCTCCGGCGGACGGAGAAATAACGATGGTGTTTGATACCCTGCATGCGATTACCATGACAACCGCTGCAGGAACAGAGCTTCTGATTCATATTGGACTGGAGACGGTTACATTAAAAGGAGAGCCTTTCCATGTACACGTAGCAGCAGGGGATCAGGTAAAGCAGGGAGATCTGTTAATGGAAGCAGATCTTGATCAGATCAGGGAGGCCGGACTTAATATCATATCTCCGGTTGTCGTGTGCAATACCGATGATTATTCCCAAATAAGCCTGCTGAAGGTAGGCGGGGTCTCACCGGATGAGGCGGTACTTAAGGTTGAGTAAGCATCCGGATCATATCGTAAAATGGATTGGACTAATCCAATTTTAATTTTATAAAAACAAAGGAGGAGAAAGTATGAAATTTCTTCAAAAACTGGGAAAAGCGTTAATGCTTCCCGTAGCAGTACTGCCCATCTGCGGTATTCTCATGGGTATTGGTTACTTGCTGTGTCCGGCAACCATGCAGGGTGGAGATATCCAGGGTGCAGCGAACTTAATCGGTCTGTTCTTAGTGAAAGCCGGCGGCGCTTTGATTGACAACATGGCCATTCTGTTTGCGATCGGTGTCGGTGTCGGTATGTCAGAGAAAAATGATGGTACAGGCGGAATCGCAGCACTTGCTTCCTGGTTGATGATCACCACACTTCTTTCAACCGGAGTTGTAACAACTATTATGCCGTCTGTCGCTGACAGCGCAACCAAGACTCTGGCATTTAACAAGATTGAGAATCCGTTTATCGGAATCCTTGCCGGAATCATCGGTTCTATGTGCTATAACAAGTTCAAGAATACCAAGCTTCCGGACTGGTTATCCTTCTTCAGCGGAAAGCGCTGTGTAGCAATTATCGCCGGTGTGGTTTCCATTCTGGTATCCGCAGTACTGCTTTTTGTATGGCCGTTACTGTTTGGCGGACTGGTTGCACTGGGAGAGGCAATTGTAGGTATGGATGTAGTCGGTGCCGGTATTTATGCATTCCTGAACCGTCTGTTAATTCCTACCGGATTACACCATGCATTGAATAATGTATTCTGGTTTGATACCATCGGACTTGGAGATCTTCAGCACTTCTGGGCTGGTGAAACCTCTGCAGATGTGTCCTGGAGCCTCGGAATGTATATGTCCGGCTTCTTCCCTTGTATGATGTTTGGTGTCCCGGGTGCGGCACTTGCAATGGTCAGATGTGCGAAGACCACAAAGAAAAAAGCAGCGATCGGACTTGTTGCTTCCGCAGCACTCTGCGCATTCATTTGTGGTGTTACAGAGCCGTTTGAATTTGGTTTCATGTTCCTTGCTCCTGGACTTTATGTAATTTATGCTTTACTTTACGGTATCTTCACCATGATTACCGTTGCACTTGGCTTCCGTGCAGGCTTTAGCTTCTCTGCAGGCGCGATGGATCTGTTATTCTCATCCTCACTTCCTGCAGCACAGAGAACATGGCTTATTATCCCGCTCGGAATTGCAGCCTTTGTTGTATTCTACTTCGTATTCTACTTTGCCATTAAAAAATGGGATCTTAAGACCCCTGGCAGAGAAGATGATGATGATTTAGAGAAGGAAAAGAGCATCGAACTTGCAAGTGATGATTACACAGCCATTGCAAAGGCCATTCTTGAGGGTTGTGGAGGAAAGGATAATATCACAAGCATTGATAACTGTGTTACAAGATTAAGACTGGAGGTAAAGGATATTACCGCAGTCAATGATAAGAAGATTAAGGCCGCAGGTGTTGCGGGAGTCATCAAGCCTGGTAAGACCTCAGTTCAGGTAGTGGTTGGAACGAAGGTTCAGTTCGTGGCAGATGCATTCTCAAAGCTTTGCGAATAATAAGAAAACAGCCGTAAATACGGCAGCTTGGGAGGCTATGTATGACATAGCCTCCTTTCTATATTACAAAAATAACTATTCAGAACCCCATTCGTAAAACCGTTGCTAACGCAACGTAGTTTACTCATGTGGTTACTTCGCCATATAAAATTGCTTTTCTGTTTGAATGCAAGCATTCACAGAAAGCAATTTTGCATGGCTCTGAATAGTTTCATAAAAAATACTTGATAAATACCCGCGTGGGGTATATAATAAATACCTACAGGGGGTATATTGAGTTAAGGGAGAAGAACAGGAGAAGGACTTCACGTATATTCATGAAGAGGAGCAGGAGATGAAAGAACAGAGAACACAGGAAGCGGGTAACCGATGCTGTTACTGTATGGAAAAGCATACCTTACGTTCACAGGAGCAGAAGAAAGCACTGATTAACCGGCTGAAGAGAATTGAAGGACAGGTGCGCGGCGTACAGCAGATGCTGGAAAATGATGCATATTGCAATGATATTCTGGTGCAGTCTGCAGCAATCAGCGCAGCTATGAATGCTTTTAACAGAGAAATTCTTGCGGCACACATTCATTCCTGTGTGGTAAGAGATATCCGGGAGGGGCACGACGAGGTCGTTGATGAGCTTGTTTCCACGATCCAGAAGCTGATGAAATAAAGATATGGGAATGGTAATGGGAAGGGGCTCTGAATAGTTGCAAATAATGATGTCGGGGTCAAAAGCCCCCGACTTTGATATGAGACAAGAAAGGTGACCGAAAATGGAACAATATAACGTAACGGGCATGAGTTGTGCAGCATGTCAGGCGAGAGTGGAAAAGGCAGTATCCAGGGTGCCTGGAGTAACCTCCTGTAATGTGAGCCTTTTGACGAATTCCATGGCAGTAGATGGAACGGCAGTGCCGGATGCCATTATTAAGGCTGTGCAGCAGGCAGGATATGGAGCAAGTAAAAAGGGCACAAATGCAGGAGAAGGAAATCAGATGGATGGTGCACAGAATGATGCGGATGCACTGGCAGATCATGAGACGCCGGTTCTGCTTAAGAGACTGCTTGCCTCTGTGGTATTTCTTCTGGTGCTGATGTACTTTTCGATGGGACATATGATGTTTGGCTGGCCGCTGCCACCCTGGTTTGACGGAAATCATGTGGCTATGGGACTGGTACAGCTTTTGCTGACAGTCATTATCATGGTGATTAATCAGAAATTCTTTATCAGTGGATTTAAGGGGCTGATTCACCGGTCACCCAACATGGATACACTGGTGGCGTTAGGTTCTTCCGCATCCTTCCTGTGGAGTGTGTATGCACTGTTTATGATGACAAAGGCGCAGACCGTTGGGGACATGGATGCGGTGATGCGGTACATGGATGAGTTTTATTTTGAATCTGCAGCGATGATTCTGACCTTGATTACCGTTGGTAAGACACTGGAAGCCAGATCCAAGGGAAGAACGACCGATGCCTTAAAGAGTCTGATGAAGCTGGCTCCGCAGAATGCAACAATTGTGCGAGACGGACAGGAGGTTACAGTTCCGATCGGACAGGTGCATCAGGGAGATATTTTCGTGGTCCGGCCGGGTGAAAATATTCCGGTGGATGGTGTGATTTTAGAAGGAAGCAGTGCCGTCAACGAGGCGGCTCTTACCGGAGAAAGCATTCCGGTGGATAAAACGGTTGGCGATGACGTGTCCGCAGCTACGATAAACCAGTCGGGATTTATCCGTTGTGAGGCAACCAGAGTTGGTGTAGATACGACGCTTTCCCAGATTATTAAAATGGTAAGTGATGCAGCAGCAACCAAGGCTCCGATTGCCAAGATTGCAGATAAAGTATCCGGTGTGTTCGTACCGGTAGTCATTTCCATCGCGGTGGTTACCTTTATCGTATGGCTCTTAATTGGAAAGGAATTCAGCTTTGCGCTGGCAAGAGGAATTTCCGTACTGGTGATCAGCTGTCCGTGTGCACTTGGACTTGCAACGCCGGTAGCAATTATGGTCGGAAACGGCGTGGGAGCGAAGAACGGTATCTTATTTAAGACTGCTGCAATTCTTGAAAATGCAGGAAAGATAGAAATTGTTGCACTGGACAAGACAGGAACGATCACCGAAGGGGAACCGAAGGTTACCGATGTAATTCCGGCAGGAAATATCACAGAAGATGAACTGCTTTCCCTGGCAGTTTCTCTGGAAGCAAAGAGTGAACATCCGCTTGCAAAGGCTATTATCCGGCGGGGAGAAGAGCTTTCTGTGAAACCGGAAGAGGTTACGGAATTTGAAGCACTTCCCGGAAACGGACTTCATGCAGTAAGCAATGGAAAATTACTTCTTGGAGGAAGCCTCAGGTTCCTCAGTGAACAGACCGGTGTTTCAAAAGAACTTCGTACGCAGGCGCAAGAGCTTGCAGAGCAGGGAAAAACACCGCTATTGTTTGCACAGGACGGGAGAATGCTCGGGATCATTGCTGTTGCGGATACCATGAAGGAAGACAGCCCGAAAGCCATTCAGGAATTACGGAAGCTTGGAATCCGTGTCATTATGCTGACTGGGGATAATGAGCGTACTGCAAATGCGATCGGAAGAAAAGCAGGCGTGGATGAAGTGGTTGCAGGTGTCCTTCCGGATGGAAAAGAAAGTGTGATCCGCGAACTGAAGGAGCAGGGCGTGACCGCCATGGTCGGTGATGGAATCAATGATGCACCCGCACTTACCCGTGCAGATGTGGGGATTGCCATTGGAGCAGGGGCTGATGTTGCGATTGACGCGGCCGATGTGGTACTGATGAAGAGCCATCTGTCCGATGTACCGGCGGCGATTCGTCTCAGCCGGGCAACCCTGCGGAATATTCATGAGAACCTGTTCTGGGCATTTATTTACAACATTATTGGAATTCCCCTGGCAGCAGGCTGCTTCGTTGCTTTCGGACTCACCTTAAATCCAATGTTTGGGGCAGCAGCAATGAGCCTTTCCAGCTTCTGTGTGGTATCGAATGCACTGCGGTTAAATCTGTGCAGGGTGCATGACGGTTCCCATGACCGGCCGTTTCATAAGAAAATGACTCCAAAAGTTAAAACAATCAAAACAGTCAGAATTAAAGGCATGATGTGTGAGCATTGTGAAAATCATGTAAAAACTGCTTTGGAGGCACTGCCGGGAGTTTTGGAAGCAGTTGTCAGCCATAAGGAAGGAACTGCAATTCTGACAACGGCAGGTCCCTTGAATGAAAAGCAGGTTAAAAAAGCGGTAGAAGAGGCCGGGTACAAAGTGTTGTCCATTAAGTAACCAGGTAAGAGAAGCGTTCGGAGAATATCGAGCAGAGTAACTTGAAAAAAGTAACTGGAGGGTACCGGGCAGTTACGTTAAAATTAACGTAACTAAGAAAATCGGAGGAAAAGAAAATGACAAAGACAGTATTAAAAATTGACGGAATGATGTGTGGAATGTGCGAAGCCCATGTAAATGATGCAATTCGCAATGCATTTGCAGTAAAGAAGGTATCTTCTTCCCACACAAAGGGCGAAACGGAGATTATCAGTGCAGAACCACTTGATGCAGAAAAGCTTGCTGAGGTAGTGAAGAATACCGGCTATACCTTAAATGGGATCAGCAGTGAACCCTGTCAAAAGGAAGGAATCTTCTCTTTCTTAAAGAAATAGACAGGGTAACAGAATTAATAGGTTTTAATAACAGTAATCATTACTGATATTGACAAAAGAACAAAAATACTATATAATTCTTATCAGAAACAAGGTATAATTAAAAATTATCGATTATTTGCAACTGTTCAGAGCCATACTAATCATGGAGAGCTGTACGGTGAATGAAACGGAGGTAAAAGAAATGGCAGCAAACAAATACGCAGGAACACAGACGGAGAAGAATTTACAGGAGGCATTTGCAGGAGAATCCCAGGCAAGAAATAAGTATACCTATTTTGCTTCTGTAGCAAGGAAGGAAGGCTATGAGCAGATGTCAGCATTATTTCTGAAGACAGCAGATAACGAGAAAGAGCATGCAAAGATGTGGTTCAGGGAACTGGCAGGAATCGGTGATACAAAAGCAAACCTGGCGGCAGCTGCAGAAGGTGAGAATTATGAGTGGACAGATATGTATGAAGGCTTTGCTAAAACTGCTGAGGAAGAAGGGTTTCCTGAGCTAGCAGCCAAATTCAGGGCAGTGGGAGAGATTGAGAAGCACCACGAAGAGAGATATCGTGCACTTCTTAAAAATATTGAAACCGCACAGGTATTTGAAAAGAGCGAAGTTAAGGTATGGGAATGCCGTAACTGCGGACATATTGTGGTAGGAACCAGAGCTCCGGAGGTATGCCCGGTATGTAATCATCCGCAGAGCTATTTTGAAGTTCATGCAGAGAATTATTAAGAGGGAGGAGTTCACTACGAAGAATCATACAATCAATTCAAAAAAAGCAGTAATGATAGGCTGCGGCTTTGTTGGTTCCGCATCGGTATTTGCCTTAATGCAAAGCGGATTATTTACAGAGATTGTCCTTATTGATGCAGACAGGAATAAGGCAGAGGGAGAAGCCATGGACATCAGTCACGGAATCCCGTTTGCCCGTCCGATGAAAATATATGCCGGTGATTATGACGATGTGGCGGATGCTGCAATTGTTATCCTGTCCGCCGGGGCAGGTCAGAAACCGGGAGAAACAAGGCTTGATCTTGTAAATAAAAATGTGGCTATATTTAAGTCGATTATTCCTGAAATAGCAAAGAGGAATTTTGCAGGTATCATGCTGGTAGTTGCCAATCCGGTAGACATTCTTACGCAGGTGGCTATTAAGCTGTCCGGACTTCCTGAAAACAGAGTTATCGGTTCGGGAACGGTTCTGGATAGTGCGAGATTAAGATATAAGCTCGGTGAGCATTTATCCGTGGACAGCAGGAGTGTTCATGCGTTTATAGTAGGAGAGCATGGCGACAGTGAGGTTGTGGCATGGTCATCCGCCAATGTCTCTGGTGTTCCGTTAAGTGAAATGTGTGAAATGCGTGGTCATTACAGGCATAAGGAAAATACGGCAGAGATAGCTGCGGCAGTCAGGAACAGTGCATATGAAATTATCAACAGAAAGCATGCTACGTATTACGGAATTGCCATGTCTGTAAAAAGAATCTGTGAAGTGATTATGAGAGACGAAAGATCGATACTTCCCGTATCACACATGATTCATGGTGTATATGATATTGACGGTGTCGCATTAAGCATGCCGGCGATTGTAGGTGCTGGTGGCGTAGAGGCAGATATCCCGATTAATTTAAATGGAGAGGAAGCGTTAAAGCTTAAGGAATCTGCCGATTCCCTGAAAAAAATTATAGACACAATTGAACTGTAAACTTTTACGTATGAAGGAGATAAAAGCATGGAAGTAAAATATTATGTATGTAAGCACTGTGGAAACATTATTGAAAAGGTAAAAGACAAGGGAGTACCTGTAATGTGCTGCGGAGAGGCAATGCAGGAGTTAAAAGCCGGTGTGACGGATGCAGCTGTTGAGAAGCATGTACCCGTATATACCGTGGATGGCAATCAGGTTCATGTTGTTGTCGGAGAGACAAAACATCCAATGCTGGAAGAACATTTTATTGAGTGGATTACATTAAATACCAATCAGGGCATTTACAGAAAACAGTTAAATCCTGGACAGGAGCCGGCAGCAGATTTCTGCCTTTGCGATGGAGAGCATGTAGAAGAAGTATATGCATATTGCAACCTGCATGGATTATGGGTAACCGTTTAGACATGTAGAAATGATGGTGTAAGGATGACGGCAGGCGCCTGTTCACTAAGGGTCACTTGTGAATGAACATGGCTGAACTGTTTTGATTATGGAAAATGGAATACTATAGTTTACAAGGAGAGATAACAGATTTATGTACGAGATGAAACCGGAATATTATATCGGAATCGATATGATTGACGAGGAACACAAGCAGATTTTTAAGTATGCGGATGAAGCATATGAATTACTTCATGATGAGTTTACCGTTGATAAATATGATAAAATTGATGTCATACTGGAGAAGCTCCGGAATTATACGGTGAAGCATTTTACAGATGAAGAGCATTATATGGAATCTATCAATTATAAGAAATTATTCACACAAAAAGTCCAGCATCAGCAATTTATCAATAAGCTGGATGAATTTATGGATCAACATAACAAAGATATGGATGATCAGGACGAACAGATTATGGGCATTTTACAATATCTTACAGAGTGGCTGGTAAATCACATTCTGCATGTTGACGGTCAGATTCCACAGGGCTGATCCGGAACGGAAAATCAAATAATTATTCATAACCCCATTCGGAAACCGCTGTTAATGCAGAGGAGTTTACGAATGGGGTTATTTGTTTTATAAGAAATTAGTTGCGTTGCGACACCGCTCGCACGCAAAGAGTTCACAGGCGAACTCTTTATTTTATGTTCTTGAACGACAAATCACAAAAAGTTCACAAAAAATTAGCACTCACTCATTGACAGTGCTAATGACAAGTGTTATATTACATTTAGAACAAAAGGGAGATCTGGAAGCCAGGCTGTAAAAGTAGTTATTATAGTTAAAGGTTCAAAATAAAAGCAGAAAAAGAAAGTTGTAAAAGCAGAAAGCCATAGAAGCAGAAAGAGGGTGACAGTTATGGCGAAGAAGAGAGATTATTATGAGGTTTTAGGAGTTTCAAAGACAGCGACCGATGCAGAAATCAAGAAAGCCTACCGGAAGCTGGCGAAAAAGTATCACCCTGATATGAATAAGGATAATCCACAGGCAGAGGAACTGTTTAAGGAGGTTACCGAAAGCTATAATGTGTTAAGTGATAAAGAAAAACGTAAATTATATGACCAGTTTGGTCATGCGGCATTTGACGAGGGTGCTGCACAGGGTGGTGCTTATGGAAATGGCGGTGCCGGAGCAGGTGGCTTCGGAGGTCAGGGCTTTGGAAATGGAAGCTTTCATTTTCGTGGTAATCCGGGCGGTAATTATCAGGAATTCCATTATAGTGGGGATAACCTCGATGATATTTTTGATGGGATTTTTGGCGGTGGATTTAAGAGCAGTGGTTTCGGAAGCAAGGGCTTTGGCAGCGGCTTCGGGGATGAAGAGGATCTGTTCAGAGGAAGCAGAGGACAGCGCACCCGTGCAAGAGAGGGTGAGGATGTGCTTGCTAAGGTGGATGTTACCTTCGAGGAAGCAGCGCTTGGTGCAGACAAGGTAATCCGTTTCCGTTCGCCGGATGGAACGGATCAGTCCCTGCAGGTGCATATTCCGGCAGGCATTGATTCCGGTCAGAAGATCCGTCTGAAGGGAAAAGGAATGCCGGGAATAAACGGCGGCGAGGCAGGCAGCCTGCTTCTTGAAGTAACCGTTCACGATAAGCCCGGTTTTGAACGAAAGGGCATGGATCTTTATACGACCGTGGAAATCCCGTTTGAAACCGCAGCGCTTGGCGGTGAGGCGATTGTTCCGACCCTTACCGGAAAGGTAAGCTGTAAGATCAAGGAAGGAACACAATCCGGTACGAAGATCCGGCTTAAGGGAAAGGGAATTGTCTCAATGAAGAATCCTTCACAGAAGGGCGATGAATATGCGGTGATCCAGATCCGGGTACCGAAGCATTTAAGTCCTGATGCAAAACAGAAATTATCAGAGTATGCAAAGGCGGCTTCATAAGGTACAGGTTTGCGTTTCGGAATAACTATTCAGAACTATGGTATTATGGTTTTGGATAGTTATTTTTTTGTAACAGTTCAGCCATGCAGAAATGATTGTGCAAGATGACCGTGGGAGCTTGCTCACTAAGGGCAGCTTATACATTCATTTCTTGTCATTTTCTCATAGAACTGGTAAAATATAATCGTGTTATGCAGCCATTCAGAGCTGCTCGCGGAGAATAAATTAGTTGCGTTAGCAACGGTTTTACGAATGGGCTTCTGAATAGTTACCGTATATGTATGAAATACAAGGGGGTAAATCAATGAAATTATTATGGAAGTATTTGAAGCAACCGGATTTGACAGTATTTTGACGATTGAAAATTAAGGGAGACAGAATATATGGCGTTTCTCAAGGTTGGTATCTGGAATTCCCCCCGATGGAATAGGTGTGCACTGGCCGGTACATAATATGTAAACAAATTTTATTGGATAAGGAGGAAAACGATGGATAAGAAAGCAATGTATAAACTCAGTTACGGGCTGTTTGTTCTGACAGCGAAGGAAGCAGACAAGGATAATGGGTGTATTATCAATACAGCCATTCAGGCGGCCTCTGAGCCGAATCAGTTGAGTATTTGTGTGAATAAACAGAATTACACACATGACATGGTTAAGAGAACGGGAGAGTTTACTGTATCAGTACTCAGCCAGAATGCAGATTTCGGGTTGTTTAAGCATTTTGGGTTCCAGTCCGGGCGGGATGTGAACAAGTTTGAGAATTTTACGCAATGCTCCCGTGGGGCAAATGGGATTTATTATATTACAGAGGGAACGAATGCCTACCTGTCGGTAAAGGTAAAGAAAACCGAGGATCTTGGTTCGCATACCATGTTTATAGGTGAGATTACGGATATGGAGGTCTTAAGTGAGGCTCCATCGGTAACCTATGATTATTATCTGAACAACATAAAACCGAAGCCACAGGCTGTAGGAACAGCAGAGGGCGGACAGACCATCTGGCGCTGTACCATCTGCGGCTACGAATATGTTGGTGAAGAATTGCCGGAGGATTTCATCTGTCCTATATGCAAGCATCCGGCATCCGATTTTGAAAAGATTGTGAAGAAGTAAAGTCAAGGAAAACAAAAGCTTTTGAAATCCCCCTGCAGCATTACACTCTGTTTTTATTTGCTGCAGGGGATTTTGCATTGTAACTGTGGGTACAGAACTGTCATGGACTCATTTCCTGTCCGGGAGGAATATTCAGTTATGTGATCATATCACAGAAAACGGCGAAGTGTTTGCTTATAATGAAGTCATAAAACAAAGGTATAACCAAACAAAGCAAGGAGGTATTTTGAATGAGATTAAAGGATAAAGTTGCGATTATTACAGGCGGAAGCCGGGGCATTGGCTTTGCTACCGCTGATAAATTTTTGAAGGAAGGTGCTGCCGTTATTTTAACAGCAAGTACGCAGGAATCCGCAGATCGTGCGGTAACAAAGCTGAAAGAAAAATATCCGGATGCCATCGTCGATGGAATCAGTCCCAATCTGGCCAGTCTTGAATCCGTCAGAAATGCTTTTAAAGAAGTAACCGGAAAATACGGATGCGTGGATATTCTGGTAAATAATGCGGGGATTTCGGAAAGCACCCCGTTTATGGAGTATACAGAGGAGACATTTGATAAGGTCATGGATCTGAATGTAAAAGGAGTTTTTACGTCTACCCGTGCAGCAGCAGAATGCATGGTGGCAAGAGGTGAGGGTGTCATTCTTTCTACTTCCTCCATGGTCAGTATTTCCGGACAGCCAAGTGGATTTGCCTATCCAGCATCAAAATTTGCAGTAAACGGTTTCACGATATCTTTGGCAAGAGAGCTGGGACCTAAAGGTATTCGTGTGAATGCAGTTGCTCCCGGTATCACCGAAACGGATATGATGAAAGCTGTGCCAAGGGAGGTCATTGAACCCATGATTGAAAGAATCCCGCTTCGTCGGTTGGGACAGCCGGAAGATATTGCCAATGCATTTGTATTTCTTGCTTCTGACGAGGCAAGCTATATCACCGGCGTGATACTAAGTGTGGATGGCATGGCAAGAAGCTAAGACAATGTAAGGATGGTGATGTCATCACCGAACATAAATGGATTTCGGGCTATCATAGAGTCATAAAAACAAAAGACAAAGGAGGAATGTAACATGTCTGCGATCAATATCAGTACCAATAATTTTCAGAAAGAAGTAATGAATTCCGATAAACCCGTCCTGCTGGATTTCTGGGCACCCTGGTGTGCACCCTGCCGTATGGTAGTTCCAATCATAGAGGAGATTGCAGAGGAACGGTCTGATATCAAAGTGGGTAAGATCAATGTGGATGAGCAGCCTGAGCTGGCGGGTAAATTTGGCATTATGACTATCCCGACTTTAGTAGTCATGAAGAATGGTGAGATTGTTAAACAGGCATCAGGTGCGAGATCAAAGAATGCTATTTTGGAAATGCTGCCTACTTGGGGAGGACGAAAATAAGATGAGTCCCTGTACTGGAAAAAGGGATCCTGGTTTATGATTTCTGAAGGGCTTCCAGTCTTTTCATATCAAGAATGGTGATTTTGCCACGGGAGAGTCTGACAAGCCCTTCGTCTTGAAAATACCGGAGCATCCGGGTAATGACCTCCCTGTGGGAACCAAGATGGTTAGCAATGGTTTCGTGTGTGATTTCCAGTTCATTGCTTCCTTCAATGGATGCTTCTTCAAACAGAAATAAAGCAACACGTTTATCCAGACTTTTCCACATGATCTGTTCGATCAGCCACATGACATCAGAAAAACGGGAAGCCATTAACTCATTGGTATAGTTTGCGGCAGCAGCAGATTCCTGCATGATGCTCTTATAGGTCTCCGCCGGGATGACCCAGAGATCTGTGTCTTTCTCAGCTTCAATGATTACTTCGAACTGAATGGAACGCATGATACATGAGGCGGAGAGCAGACACATATCCATATCAAACAGGCGGTAAAGCGTGATCTCCCGTCCTTCATCCGAAAGGATATAAGTTCGAAGCTGTCCCGATTTAATCAGTAATAATCCGGTACAATCCAGATTTCCGTTGTGAAGGATCGTTCCTTTTTTTACCTGTCGTGCAGTCAAACTGTCTGAAATCAGGTTTTTCTGTGCAGTATTTAAATCATTCCATACTGGAAAATAGTTTTCGAAGCTCATATAGCCAATCTCCCTTTATGAACACAGTATACTTATTTTTTTAAAACACGTCAATGATATGCCGTAACCATTGTATCTGTGATGCAAAGTGCTGGTTAACTCATTGCAGTCATCGTACCGCAGGTATTAAAGGTCTGCATAAGCTGTCCGGGATACAGCTTACAAAGTAATCACGAGCTTAAACCAGCCACCCTCTGTGGAAAAATCATAAAAGGCATTATGCTTTTCACAGAAAGCCATGATGGAGCGTGTTCCAGTTCCATGACCTGTTCCATCCGAAAATCTCAAAAAAATCACGCTGCATCACCTGTTGATTATGGGTTGTGGTCACGAGACGGAGATTATGGACAATTCCGAAAACTGGATTTCTAGCTTTCTTCATCATCCGGTGCTCCATGAACCGGGAACATTTTATAAATACAATACAGCCGGAACTAACATGCTGGCTGCCGTTCTGAGAAAAAAACGGGACAGAACGTCACAGAGTTTCTGAAATCCCGTCTGCTGGAGCCGCTTGGCATCACATCCCTTACCTGTGCGTTGCTCGGAGACGGAACGGAGCTCGGTGGAGGCGGTATGAAGATGGTGACGGAGGATATGGCAAAATTCACGTATTTTCTGTCCAGACAGGGCGAGTGGGAAGGAAAACAGCTGCTTCGAAAAGACTGGTTTGAACGCGGCGGCCGCATGATCGTCAGATTCCAGGAGGAAAAGCTGCTGTTAGAGGCAGAGGATACGCTGATCAGTGTCGGCGGACTCGGCATTTCACCGCGTCAGGCGTTGACAGCTTTTGAGGTAAAAGAATCTTGAAAAGTGTGAATGGACAGGCTGTTCGGCAAATTTGTAGCTTGTCACTCTGATAAAGGTTCGATATAATAAAGAAAAGGATATTTTGGAATCGGTCATCTCGGGTGGGTTCCGGTGCATAGCGGATAACATAGTTTCGCAGTGCTCCGGACGGGAACCTGAAGGTGGCCGGTTTTCGCTGCCATAATCTGTTTGGACAGAAACAGATTATGACAGCGATGGAAAATAAAATACAAATGGGGGTTTGTATCATGAGTGCAGAGAGCAAAACAAGAATGACGGAAGGCAGTATCTCCCGGAAGATCATCCTGTTTGCCATCCCGCTGTTCCTCGGGAACCTGTTTCAGCAGTTATACAATACGGTTGACTCACTGATTGTAGGAAATTTTCTGGGAAGCAATGCGCTGGCAGCAGTCAGCTCATCCGGAAATCTGATTTTTTTGATGGTGGGCTTTATTAATGGCATTGCCATGGGTGCCGGTGTCGTGATTGCGAGATATTATGGGGAGAAAAATCACAAAAAACTGCAGAAGGCGATCCACACGACTGTGGCATTCGGCCTGGCAGCCGGTCTGATCCTGACGGTGGCCGGCATGTACCTGGCACCGAAAATTCTGGTACTGATGGGAACACCGTCCGATGTTCTGCCGCAGTCGATTGCATATTTCAGAACCTACTTTGCCGGTTCTCTCGGCTTTGTAATGTATAACATTTTTGTCGGTATCCTGCAGTCCATAGGAGACAGCCGCCATCCGCTGATTTATCTGATCGTATCCTCGTGCATCAATGTTGTGCTGGACCTCTTTTTTATCGCAGGTCTTGGCATGGGAGTCGGCGCAGCGGCGCTTGCGACAGCTATTTCCCAGTTCGCAAGTGCGATTCTCTGTCTGATCCATCTGCTGAGGACGAAAGAGGAGTACCGTCTTTATATCAGCAAAATCCGATTCGACGGCAGAGTGCTTGGCGAGATTATCCGAAACGGTGTGCCGTCCGGTTTCCAAAATTCGGTTATCTCAATCGCAAACGTTTTCGTGCAGACAAATATCAATGCATTTGGAAAAATGGCGATGGCAGGCTGTGGTTCCTATGCAAAAATAGAGGGTTTTGCGTTTCTCCCGGTTACATGCTTTACCATGGCGCTGACCACATTCGTCAGCCAGAATCTTGGTGCAAAACAGTATGACCGTGCGAAAAAAGGAGCACGCTTCGGTATTCTCTGCTCTGTTGCCATAGCCGAGCTGATCGGATTTGTCATCTATGTGGCTGCACCAACGCTGATTGCGGCATTTAACAGTGATCCATCTGTCGTTCACTATGGTGTCATGCAGGCGAGGACGATTGCGCTGTTCTACTTCCTGCTGGCCTTTTCCCACTGTATCGCGGCGGTGCTCCGTGGCTCCGGACATGCCTCGATTCCGATGGTTGTCATGCTCTGCGTCTGGTGTCTGTTCCGGGTCAGCTACATTACCGTGACGGTTCGTCTGATTCCGGATATCCGTGTGATCTTTTGGGCTTATCCTCTGACCTGGAGTATCAGCTCCGTCATTTTCCTGTATCTGTTCCTGAAAGGGAAATGGGTATACGGCTTTGAAAAATCTGATAGAAACCCAAAGAAAAGAGGATAAAACAATGGATATAGAAATGTTTGGTAAGCTTTCCGATGCATTTGGACCAAGTGGATTTGAGGAGGATGTCATCCGTACCATAGCAGATTACTGCAAAGAATTTGATGTGGAAAATGACGCAATGAATAACCTGTATGTGCGGATGCCGGGAACAAAGCAGGATTCCCGTCCGGTCATCCAGCTTGATGCCCATCTGGACGCATGCGGTTTCATGGTACAGAATATCCAGGACAACGGATGCCTTGGCATTATCATGCTTGGTGGCTTTCATCTGACCAGCCTTCCGGCACATGCGGTATGGATCCGCACCAGATCCGGAAAGATGGTACATGGTATTATCTGCGCAAAACCGGTTCATTTCATGACAACAGCGGAACGCAACAGTCAGACTCTGGAAATTGAAAAAATGTATGTGGATGTCGGAGCAACCGGCCGCGAGGAGGTTGAAAATGTTTTCGGAATCCATATCGGTGATCCGATGATGCCGGATGTAACCTTTGAATACGATGCAGAGCATGAGATCTGCTTCGGAAAAGCATTTGACAACCGGGCCGGCTGCGCATGCATCGTAGATACGATGAAACAGCTGGAAAAGGAGCAGGCTTCTCTTGCGGTTAATGTTGTCGGCGCCTTTGCAGCGCAGGAGGAGGTCGGAACCCGCGGCGCTGTGGTGACGAGCCAGATTGTAAAACCGGACCTTGCCATTGTATTTGAGGGATCTCCTTCCGATGACTTTTTCATCAGCGCAGGACAGGCACAGGGCTGCATGAAGAAGGGAGTTCAGATTCGTATTCTGGACAACAGCTATATTTCCAATACGCAGTTTATTTCACTGGCCGAGGAAGTAGCAGAAAAATGCGGAATTAAATACCAGGAGAGCGTAAGAAGAGGTGGAAGCACAAACGCAGCAAAAATCAGCGTGACAGGAAAAGCAGTTCCGTGTCTGGTGCTTGGTGTTCCATCCCGCTATGCGCACAGCCATTACAATTTCTGCGCAAAAGAAGACCTAGAGGCAGCAAGCGCAATGGCAGCCAATGTCATTCGTGCTTTAGATGAGGAAAAGATCCGTCATATCTGCCATCAGGATGTACTGTAAAATATTCGATAACGAAAGAAAAAGCATGCCGGAAGCGGGTTCACAGGAAAGGTGAAGCCGTTTTCGGCATATCTGGTAAAAAAGGAGAGATTACAAGTGAGAAAACCGATCATTGGAATCTTGGGAAATACGTATAAAACACAGCCGGGACTTTTTTCGAGCGCGGAGAGAATGTATGTCAACAGTGATTATATCGAAGCAGTTCTGAACAACGGCGGAATTCCGATGGCAATTCCGGCAGTTGCCATGAAAGCGAATCCGGAAGATGTACTTGCCGTGTGCGATGGCATTCTGGTTCCCGGCGGAGAGGACTTAAATCCGTGGTATTATGGGGAAGAGCCAAAACCGCAGATCCAGACCATTCGCCCGGAGATCGACGAGGCATGGTTCGCACTTGGACGGGCGGCAAAAGAGATGGGAATGCCCATGCTTGGCATCTGCAAGGGAATTCAGTTTTTAAATGTCCTGTGCGGCGGTGATCTGTACCAGGATATCTATACACAGAAGGAAACCACAATTTTGCATCTGCAGTCCCTGGAGCGGTCATACCTGCACAACCAGTCATCAGAGGCAGATTGGAGTCTGTAAAAGTCAGATTTTGCAAAATAACTGGCACCGAACGGAATATCAACTGCATTCAGAGAAGGTATAACATTAGAGCAGGCAAGAAAATCATTGATTGGTTTTGCCCATTTATCATAATCAATTCCATTGATACCCACAAATACACCCATGATAGTGCCTACATTGCCTACATTACAGTCTGTATCCCAGCCACACATGTTACAAATATTGAGTGTATCTGAGAAATCTTCATGACCGTACAGCATAGAGAGAACCATAACCATGTCAGAACGATTTTGAAACCAGCTGCCGTGTCCTCCTTAAGTGACAATATCCTCTGGCATACAGATATTCTCATTCCAAACCAGGCTGAGATGGCACTGCTTTGCAATTGTTCTGCTTCCATAGATATCACTGAACTTTCCCGCCAAGCAGATACCATGCTCCAAAAGGGCGTTGGGGCAGTTGTTATCACACTCGGAGAGCATGGTTGTTTTCTGAAAACCGCATCTATGGAACAGCATTTTCCGGCAGCGGCTGATTTTATCCCCATGGATAGCACAGGCGGAAGTGATGCTGGTTTTTGTATTTCAAGACAAGGTGTTGTTCCGGCGCTGATAGATCAGACCTCGCTTGAAAAATACATAAATAATGTTTTATCCGATCTTTTAAAATAATCTTGAATTCGGCAAGTACCGAATTATGACATAGTTGCTCAACCGTGCAGAAGAAATCGTATTTGGATTATTTTATGATTTAACATGAGTCTTGATATGAAAAGATAATTGAATGCACATTCGTGTATTGGAATTAGATTCAGAGCATGGACTCCGTATATTGCTGTAGGGCGCATGGATAAATATAGCTTACAGAGTAATCATGAGCTTAAACCAGCCGCCCTCTGTGGAAAAATCATAAAAGGCATTATGCTTTTCACAGAAAGCCATGATGGAGCGTGTACCAGTTCCATGACCTGTTCTGGTGGAGGTTGGAAGTCCGTTTCTTCCCAGGGTGATCTGTCCTTTATAAGGGTTTGCAATCTCAAACATAAAGGCAGGCCTGCAGATACAGCGGATAATAATTTTTCTCTCATTTTCAGGAAGCTCTGTACATGCTTTGGTGGCATTTTCCAGGGCGTTGGCAAAACAGATGGAAAGCTCGGCAGAATCAACAGGGAGGCTTTCCGGAATCGCAAGATGGTGCTCTATGGTAATGCCCAAATCCAAAGCCTGCCCAAGATAAGCAGTGAGAGTAGCATTTAATATGGGATCACTGCAGTAATAAGTGGGAGTGCTCAGCCGGTTCAGCTCTGTTGATTCGGATACAAGCTCAAGGATAGCCTTAGCATTTCCTTCCTTAGCAAGCGCAGCGATACCGGACAGCATCTTGTGAGTATCCTGCCAGATGAGCTTTACTTCTTTGGCGTTCCGTTTCGTATCTTCAACATGTTTTTTTATGCCCTGTATCTGGATTTCCAGAATCTCACGGTTCTGTTCATCCATCTGATACTGATACTGTGTCCGCAGATATTGGAAAACAGCATAATAAATGATGGCGATGACAGCACCTGAGAGGAAGAACAGAAGTGGGAAAGCCGGGTTTTGTGTGTAATGGACCGGATAGAGTGCAAGCGTCATCACAAAGAGGAAAAAGGCGATAGGGATCAATGCGAGAATTCCAAAGCCCCGGGTGTTCATCCCGGCTATATCCGGAAAAACCCTTCTCAGAACAAAAAATTCCAAGGCAATCGCAGCAAGATAGGCAGACAGAAGAAGTATTGCATTTGACAGCAGCGTGCCTTTAAACAGTGTGTTGAGCAGTGTCACACTGATCAGAAGGTAGAGTGAGAGCAGGAGCTGCGACAGGCATTTGAAGACATGCCTTGAGACGGTGGTGTCTGCGGTCATATAGATTATGATCACACCCGGCAGAGAAATAGTAAGGATAACGCTTCTGAGAAAAGACAGAAAACCCCAAAAATGCATGAAAAAAAAGGTGAACACAATTGCATAAATGGCATATCCGCCTAAAAAGAGCAGGTTCCTTTTATAGTTTTTTCTCATCGGAGAAGTGGCAACTACCATGCCGAGCGTGCCAAATATAGCGACAAAGATACGGTAGATCTGGTAAGCCGTATTATCATCAAAAATCATAGTATTCCTCCATTTTGAACATTATCATAATGTGACCATAACCTTAAACCAGCCGTCTTCAGCCGTAAAGGTGTAAAAGGCATCATGTTTTTCGCAGAATGCCACGATGGAACGGATATGGGCTTCCATACCGCCCTCCGGTAAATGTGGAAGACCATTTCTGTCAAAGGTTATCCTGTCCGGCTGCGGATTCTCAATCTCAAACATCAGCCTGGGTTTTCCAATGCATTTAAAAATAATTTTTCGTTTCTCCTTTGGCATCTTTTCACAGCATTCGATGGCATTTCCAAGCGCATTGGCAAAGCAGATGGCAAGTCCGGCAGGGTCAACCGGAAGAATATCCGGGATAGTGACGGAGGTTTGAAGCAGGATACCGGATTCCTCTGCGGATTTAAGATAAGAATAAAGTGTTGTATCCAAAAGGGCATCTGTGCAGTAATGGAAGGCTTCAGGCATATCAGGCTTCTGGCCGGCGATGCCGGTAAAGTCAAGGATCGCCTGCATATCTCCACTCTCGGCAAGAGATGCGATAGTGGAAAGTATGTGCCGGGTGTCGTGCCGGATGATTTTTGTCTGCTTTGCAAGCTTTTCCATGTCGGCAGCCTCTCTTTGTATATTTTGTACCTGCAGCTCAAGAATTTTTCTGTTCTGCTCTATTTCCTGCCTGTGATACTGCATAGAAAGAAATACGCCGATCGCAGTGTAAAGAATGACAATGACGACACCGAGCAGATAGATCATTACGACACTTGTGGGGCGTTTACTATAATGCTCCGGATAAAAAGCAAGTGCTACGGCAAGGATGATCAGCGCACAGGAAATCAGGGAAAGGATTCCCCAGCCTTTCCTGATCTCAGTGATAAAATCCAGATAGATGCGGCGGATGAAATAAAAATCAAACAGGATGACAAGCAGATAGGCGAGCAGACGCATCAGGATATCTGAGAGCTCCGTTCCGTGCAGCGCAGTATTTATGAGTGTGATGGTGCCTGCAATATATATAGAAACAAGTATGTGTGTTGCGCGGATGAATACAAGCCGTGGAAATGGCTCGTCAGACATATTATGCAGCAGAAGGATGGCGGGACAGGATATTGTCAGGATAAATACCCGCAGTAAATGCTGGTAGCTGAAAAAATAGATGATTGCGTAGGATGAAATTATGACATAAATGAAGTAGGAAGCAAAAATCATGATACTTATGGGCTTCTCCTTCACATAGCGGAACTTTGTGGTGGAGCCCATCATGCCAAAGGTACCTGCGCAGGTGATTGTAACTTTTAAGATCAAAAAAATAATATTATCCTCAAAAAGCATAGTATCTGCCTCCATTCAGCCAAAAGTCCGCCCACTCCTTCTTGACTGTTTCGTACATACGGCGGGGAACCGGAACACGAAGATCCCCGGTCAGCAGCAGGTCTGATCTTGTAACCTCTGTGACATGGAATAAATTGACGACAAAGGAGGAACCTACCAGAAGCATTCTTTTGTGTGCCAGCAGCTCAGACACAGCATTCTGGAAAGAACCGTTGAAGCTGGTGCTGTGTATCACAGTATTATCTGTCAGATGATAATCGATATGTTTATCTATGCGCTCTGCATACCGTATGTCGGCGATGGGGATCATACGGATACTGTCCGTGGTCTTTATGGCAACGGTCTTTTGCATGATCTGTGAAAAAGAGCGGTAAGCCTTGTCGAGGCTTTGGAAAAACAGTTCGCTCTCGACAGGTTTTAACAGATAATCAAAGGCATCTACCCGGTAAGAATCCAGAGCAAAGTCAGGGGAGGTGGTAAGGTAGATCAGAAATCCCGTATCATCACGCGTTCTCAGGGCAGCACCAAGCTCAATACCATTCATTTCCGGCATAATACAGTCCAGAATATAGAGGTCAAAGCCACCGTGTTCATCTACATGGTTTATAAGTTCTTTTCCTGATGCAAAAGAAGATAAGGCAAGAGTCCGGTCAGAATGTATCTGTTTATATTGTCTGATCAGTTCCCTGGTCTTTTCATGGTTCGTTATTTCGTCATCACATAAAGCAATCTGCAAGGCATGATCCCCCTCCCGGTTTATTTTCTGAATAGTTACCGTCATATATAAAAGCCTGTAAAACGCCTGTTCCGGACGCATGAAACAGGCGTGATCATTATTTGCGATTACATCTATAGTGTAGCAAAGAAGGCAGGATGAGTCAACGAAACAGGGGGTGACCAAATCCGAACAAAAAGCTGCCAAATCCGCAATGATGACCATAACAAAAAGTAATTCCGATATACTTTAGCTGAAAAGACAGAAAAAGCTTTTAGAAGATAAAATGGGAAGGTGAGTATTATGAAGATACATAAGCTTAAGGCCAGAGAAAAAGCTGCGCGTATCACAGCACTGGTTCTGACAGCAGCACTGGTATTTACAAGCATTGATCTTGCCGTGTTTGCAACTTCCAATGAAGGAATAAAAACACAGGAAGTGATCACGGGCTTTGGAGCTCTGGATGAATCGGTCGCAGTGCAGCTTTTGCCGGTCGGTGCACAGGAAAGTGAAATCATATTTCCTGATACCCTTACTGTAATGTTGGAAACAAACAGTGTGGAGGAGTCCACCGGGGATGTAACGCAGGAGACAGAAGATTCTGCGAAAGAGAACACAGAAGCTGAAGAAATCCAGACACCGGAGAAAGATACAGAACATGGAGAAAGCACAGCTTCAGGGGAAAGCACAGCTTCAGGAGAAAGCACAGACACTGGGGAAAGCACAGCTTCAGGAGAAAGCACAGACACCGGAGAAAGTATAGCTTCAGGAGAAAGCACAGACACCGGGGAAAGCACAGCTTCAGGAGAAAGCACGGACACTGGGAAAAGCACAGCTTCAGGAGAAAGCACAGACACCGGGGAAAGCACAGCTTCAGGGGAAAGCGCAGCTTCAGGGGAAAGTGCAGCTTCAGGAGAAAGCACAGACACCGGGGAACATATGGACTCAGGAGAGAACACAGACACCGGGGAAAGTACAGCTTCGGGAGAAAGTACAGACACCGGGGAAAGCACAGCTTCAGGAGAAAGCACAGACACTGGGGAACGTACAGCTTCGGAAGAAAACGCAGGAACGGAAGACGATGCGGCAGAGGAAGAGCAACCGGCACCGGTAGAAACGATTCCCCCTGTAAAAAGCACGCGGGAGACTTCCATTCATGTGACATGGGAAAACAACACAGCGGACAGCTTTGACTCTTCCGCATTGGGAAATCATTATGTTTATATTCCGGTTATTCCGGAAGAATACAGGCTGGCGGATGGTGTCAGCCTTCCGCAGATCAGTGTGACAATTGCAGCTATAGGAGGACAGGGGCTTGCAGAACTGCTTGCATTGTTAGAGAAGCTGCCGGATCCCCTTACCTACCTCTCCTCAGGTGTAGAAAATAAGGAGATCATTGATCCGGAGCAGCTTACCGAAGCAAGGGAGAAGCTGGATGCATGGCTTGCAGAAAATAAAACAGAGGATACAGAGAATAAAGAAATACTTTCCGGGGAAGAGGAGGAGCGTCTGGCAGAGCTTATCCAACGTCTGGAGGGTCTGGAGCATATACGAGATACGGAGACGGACTGTATGGATCTCAAATGTCCGTATCACTATCCGGAGATGATACAGCAGCGGATGGAGGAGGATGAGCTGCCGGAGCTTCTGACCCTGGAGGATCTGGTGGAGGACTACGGCGTGGAGCCGCCGGAAGAGAATGCCATGCCTGCTGCTGCCTGGGGTACAGACCAGCCCCGGCGGGCACCTGCCAGGGCATCGGCTCTTACCCCACATCCACAGACACTGATGGTTACGGAAGATAACGAGAACAACAGCCATACGGGAAAGGCAGATGGTGACATTGATGAGAGCATGGGTTGTTCAAACAAAAAACATCCCATCGAGCTGGCTTTTACACTGGATGAGCTTCCTACGCAGAGTGCCTATCTGGCGGTGAAGGCTTATGATGTGGATGAGGATGACGGTGAGACAGATTACGTGTACCTCAATGATGACATATATCTGCCGATGGATCAGACAAATCAATTTAATAAAAACTATAATAACGAGACGATCGGTTATCTGTCTGGCACAGACAATACGTGGAATACGACGGTATTGGAGATCCCCCTTGAAAAATTAAAAAAGGGAAAAAATGTCATATCTGTAACGGTGGCACCGCGAAGCTGGATTGTAAGAATAGACTGGATGCAGCTTGTGCTGGACGGTGGTGCAGCAGATCCCAACATTGAAAAATTTTCCCTGGAGCTTCAGGATACATCCACAAAAGGTAAAACGGTTACCGTACAGTCTCTTGTGACAATCCAGCAGAAAGGAAATAAAGAATATGCGACAGAGTATACACTGACACAGACAGAGACAGGCAATGCACTGGATGCCTGCTTTGGCAAGGCTAAGTCACAGGAGCAGATTGCCTTAAGCATGCCCCTTAACTCGCCTAGCGGTGTATACAAAATTACCGGAATTCTCAAGGATCCGGGTACAGAAGCAATCAAGGCAACAGACAGCTTCAGCTTTTATTTTAATCAGGGCATGGGTCTTGGCCCGAAGGTCAGTCATACGCTGTCACCGGACACACTCACCAATCGTGATGTGACGATAACGGTAAAGGCTGAGGATATGCCGAAGATAGGAATCACGGATGTAAAGGTTGCAGATGGCGCAACGAAGACAGCGACAGTAAACAAAAAATACACCTTTACGATAAACTATAAGTTAAAAGGCAGTGATAAGTCCCTCTCTTATCCGGTATGGGTGGACAATATCGACAAGACGGCACCGGTGCTAACCTATAAGCAGGTCACTGTGGTGGAGGAAGAGAAGCAGGAGACGGTGGAGAAGCTGTTTGGTGAGGCGCTCTCTGTGGCGGATAACCGCAGGCTTGCCGAGAAGCCTTTGACTTACACCATACCGAAGGATATCGCAGCTCTTCCGGGAAAAAAGAGAATTCAGGTAACAGCATCCGATGCCGCAGGAAATACGACCAATAAGGATTGTGTAATCACGGTGACTGCAAAGCCATTGGAACTCAAGCTTGGTGCGCTTACCGCAGCTGCAGGAAGCAAGGACAGCTTCGATCTGAAAGCGGTTCTGGCACATACCGGTGGGGATACAATCAAGGAAACCGGCTTTGTATGGGGCGTGATGCCTGCTCCAACGGTGGAGTTTCATAACGGAAGTATCAAAACCGCACAGGTCATTACAACAAAAAATGGAAATCTGACTGCAAAAGCTACAGGTCTGAGTGCTGGCGTGGAATACTATGCGCGGGCGTATGCGAAGGTTACATCTGCCGGCAAAGAGAAGGTGTATTACAGCGAAGCGGGAAAATTCGGCTTCGGGATTCCACAGTATGGTACATTTTCTGTGAGCAGTGTCACAGGTAGTAATGGCAAAGCAACCTTTACGATCACAAGAAGTAATGGAACGGATAAATATCAGGTGGTATATTACCGCACGGTAAATGGCTCAGCGGTGGGTGGCACGCATTTTACCCATAAGGAGGGGGCTGTCTACTTTAATAAGGGAGAAACGTCAAAGACCGTGACAGTGACGGAGCTTGGCGTGACAAATGCCTATCAGAGTAAAGCAGGAACAAAGTATTCCAATGCCGACAGAACCTATTCGCTGGAACTCTACCGTGTGGGGGTGGACGGCGGAACGATTGACCAGGCACACCGCTCGATGCTGCGGACAATGCCGAAAGACAACAGCTATACCGTGGACCGGTCGGTTTATACAACAGAAAAAACGATCACGCATGTCGCTGAGACATCCGGGAAAAAGGGAAAACGGATTGCAGATACAAACCAAAATCAGGGTGGAAAAAGAACCAACGTGAGTTTTCTTAAAAACCGCTACAAGGATACAAACTATTATACCAGCAGTTCTTTTTCCAACTATTATACGGATGCACGGCAGCGGGAGTATCTAAGCTCCACAGCCGGTGGATGGTACTATCGGTATGTGCTGAGGGCATATGAAGAGATTGACGGCTATGAACATGCCTATATGGGAACCGAGCCATTAGAAGATAGAAATTATGATACAGAGAGTAAAAAAGAGGATACAGCTGTCGCAGGAGTAAAGGGGCAGCTCTGGGCATGTAATTTTCTGCAGCCAGCAAAAAAATCAGTCGGAACCTATTGTTTTCCTGATCAAAGAACGGGTGGAAAGGAAGGATCATATCATCCCAAAAACAGCTCCGGTACGGCATATGGTTACAATGGAACAACCTGGGTGAAGCTTGGGTGGACCAGACCTGCTACGCCTATTTCGGTGCCACCGGTGCGGATACCGATGAATGGTACGTGGACGGTCTGCAAAGCTTTGTGATGGTCAATGACGAGAAGGAGCCGGCGCTCCTTGGCGTTGCACCGATGGCAGGAGGCACTTATCTTCCGGGAGATCCGATCACGGTAGCTCTGGTTTTTGACGAGATAGTGGACAGTCAGAATAGCAGCCTAAGCAGCAGCCTTACGATTTCTACCAATGTGGGAACCCTGTCCTATGCCGGTGGTGCAGATACGAATGTGCTCTATTTTACAGGGACGGTATCCTCCGCTGTCAGCTTAAATAGTACTGACGCACTCAAGGTCAACAGCATCAGCAATCTGGGCAGCATTAAGGACATGTGCAATCTATCCGGTACGAGCCAGACCTTTTCGGGCGGCAATACCAATATCAAGGTGGATGCCACGAAACCGGCACTGACCGTTAGGGCGGATACCAGTGGCAGTCTGCCTCGTCATAAGGCAACGATCACAGCCACAGGAGCAGACTCCATCCGGTATGTATGGACGAAGGATACTACACTGCCAGGCTATGGCTGGCAGAACGTCGCAAGCGGTACGCAGCTCACAGAGAGCAGAGGAACCGCGGGGCAGACACAGACCTGGTATCTGCATGTGCTTGCCACAGCAGCATCGGGTGCATCGACCCATCAGTATCAGGCTTTTACCTTTATGAATCCTGCGATCACGGGTGTGTCGGTGAGGGCTGGCAGTACGACAACTTCAGCGGAGGCGGCTGATGTGTGGAAGCCGGACAAATATATCGTGGTGCAGTATGCGGGTGCACAGAGCACAAGGACTAAGCTTACCTTTGACGGACCAAAGAAGGAAGAGAAAAGTATCACATCCTCCAGTGGTTCTGCCTATTTATATGTCACAGAAAATGGAAGCTATACCGTCACACTGACGGATACCTATGGGAATGTGATATCCAAGACCATTGAGGTTAAAAAAATAGATCGTAAAAAACCGACCGTGACGCTTCGCAGCGGCAGCAGTACCGGAGCGGACACGGTATACAATGAGCTGACCATTGCCGTACTGCCGGAGGATACCGGTGGCAGCGGTGTGGCAAAGGTGGAGTATGCATGGACGAATACGACAGGGACTCCTTCTACTTCTGCATGGAAGACACTGACTGCGGCAGCAGATGGCAGCTATCAGGCAGAATATATCGCAGCAGAGATATCAAAGACCACAAAGTATCTTCATGTAAGGGTGACAGACGGAGCTGGAAATGTATCGGAAACCGTGAAGTCGGGACCTTATCAAGTGATAAAGAAGGCAGTGGCAGCAGCCCTTCCTTCCATTACGGTAACGGGAAATCCGTCTTCGTGGACAAAAAGTGCCACACTTACATGGAAAGCTACACCGGGAAGCGGCACAGGTGCGGGACCACTTGCGTTTGTCTATACGCCGAAGGGGACAGTGACTGAGAATATGACCGTCGGAAGCTGTACTGTGACGAAAAACGGTGTCTATGAATTTATGGTAATGGATAAATTCGGGAACTCTGCGGCAGCAGAGGTGCTTGTGACCAGAATCGACAATGAGGCACCGAAACTGGCATCTCTTACAACTGCCGGTGGCAAGCCGGGAACAATAGGGCTGACTGGTGTTACAGATGACCATACGGCTGTTTATGATCAGAAGGGAAATATTACAGGATATCGTGGCAGCGGCATCCGTACCAGAGAGTACAGGATGCAGGGAGAGAGCACCTGGACAACCTTCACCGGAGACAGCTTTACCGTAGCGAAAAACGGAAGCTATGTGGTAAGGCTTACGGACAATGCGGGAAATGTCAGTGAAGAATACCGTGTGGAAATGACAGGTATGGATGTGACAGCACCAACAGTCAGCTGTACAGTCAATGGAACGCGCAATGGAACAAGTGGATGGTATCTGGATTCCAATGTTTCGGTAAAGCTTACCTTTGCGGATAAGGCAGGGGCTGAGGGAGGCACACCCAGCGACGTTCAGAGTGCAGCGTATCAATGGGTGACGGATACTTCTAAAAAACCGGCAACAGGAATGGTCAACCTTGACGCAGCCGCGGTTGCAGCGGGTGAGTATACGATTTCCTTGTCAGACTATTATGGAACCTGTTATTTATATTATAAGGTGACAGACCGGAAGGGAAATGTAAGGGATGGTTTTTCAGAGCAGATAAAAAAGGATGATGTCCATCGTCTGGAATTTACCGGACCAGACAAGGCACAGCCCTTGTACGCAGGACTGCCCATGAGTATTTCCCTTACCTATGGACCATCAGGAGGAAAGCTTACCGGAACGGCACAGACGGAGGTACTGGCAGAGCTACCGGCCTATCAGGGAATCTACCGTTTATCAGGGCTGAAAAAGATACAACCGGTCTATACGGTAAAAAGCACCGGCACAAAGCAGATTCAATATTATAAGAAGGCATACAGTGACAGCACCGCCTGTGAGCAAAAGACCTTTTATGTCAGACAGATTACCTTTGACAGTCAGGGCGGAAGCAGCGTGGAGCCGCAGCTGATATGGACGACCTACAATGGTCTTATTCCGGAGCCGGCTGTGCAGTGTGCGGTCACGGAGCCGCAGGAACCTGTCCGTGAGGGCTGCACCTTCGGAGGCTGGTATAGGGATGCGGAATGTACAGACAGCCGGAAATTTGATTTTGGTACCCAGTCGCAGGTTATGACGGACACAACGCTTTTTGCAAAATGGATACCGAATTCCTATCGCGTGTATTATAAGCTGTCCCTGCCGGATGGCAGCGTTTATGAGCCGGAAGACATGTATAAAACCTATGTCCATGGACAGGAGCTCACAATGCCGGTTCCATCACAGGAAGGATATGAGTTCTGTGGCTGGTATGACAACGCCGGTTATACAGGAACAGCCTGTACGAAGATCGGGGCAGAGGAATATGGAGACAAAACCTGCTATGGTTATTTTAAGGATGTACAAAAGCCAAAGCTTGCTGCGTCAGTAGAGAGTAATGTCAGCCCGAATACAAAGGGCTGGTATAATACGGATCAGATCCGCATTGTTCTGTCTTATTCTGACAACAAGGGAGTTACAGGCCTGTATGGTAAGGTGGATGATGGTGAGTATGAAGAGATCAATGGTGTTATTACAGGAGGGGGGACAACCGTAACAAAGGATTATGCCTGTGTCGAGGGATGTCACACCTACACCTTCAAGGCAGTGGATGCAGCCGGAAATGAAACAGTAACAGATGTGCTGACCGTAAAGCTTGATACGATAAAGCCGGTGATTGGTGATGCAGCCTTCAATGAGGGATATAAAAATCTCTGGAACTGGCTCATCCGAAAAGACAGTCTTGAAATTACGATTCCTGTCGCAGAGGCGGGAAGTGGAATAGAGAGTGTGGAGTATAAACTAATACCGGAAGATAGCAGTACAGCAGGTCAGCCATCGGTAAAAAAGGCTTCCGTGGAGAATCGTGCCGGTTATAAGGCAGTGATCTATATCAACCCGGATTTTAAGGGAAAAATCATGATTACGGCAAGGGATTATGCAGGAAATGTGTCGGATACGAAGATGATAGGCACGGATGGCAGTGGCATCCATGGTATTATCGTGGAGGATCATGCACCGGAGATCACATTTTTGGTAAATGGCAGTGAAAGTCCGGAAAAAGAATATGAGAAAGCGCCGACAGTCATTGTGACGGTAAAGGATGACAAGGAGAATGCTATTTCCGCGGGACTGGCTTCGGCAGCTTATCAGATCGGAAACAGTGCAGAGTGTGTAGTACAGGAGGATTTTACCACAGGCATTAGAACAGAGGTCAAATTCAGCATACCCACAGAGAAGCTTCCGGCAGCCGGTGCAGACATTACCGTGAAAGCTGTGGATAATGCCGGAAACCGGGCAGAAAAGAAAATCACGGTAAGGATACATACTCACAGAGCGGTTCTGGTGCAGGCTGTAGAACCAACGTGTCTTGCAAAGGGAAACAAAGCCTATTATGTCTGTGACTGTGGAAGATGGTATGCCGACAGCAGTTGTACGACAGAAATCACATCGCAGGATGTGGTACTGCCGGCAAAAGGACATAGTTTTAGCGGAGATTACGTATACGATACAGACGGACATTGGAAAGTGTGCAGCCGATGTGATGCATTGGGAAAAAAGCACAGCCATGTATATGACGATGACAGGGATACCATCTGCAATGACTGCGGCTTTGACCGGACGATAAAGAAGCCGGAACCGGAGAAACCGGGAGGCAGCGGAACAGAAACACCATCACCAACAGTCCAGCCGGAAAAACCGGAAAATACCCCGGAGAAGAAGCCGGAAAACACCCCGGAGAAGAAGCCGGAAAACACCCCGGAGAAGAAGCCGGAGAACACTCCGGAGAAGAAGCCGGAGAACACTCCGGAGAACAAACCGGAAAACACCCCGGATGAACAGCCGGACATAGGAGATGTATTAAATGTACCGGAGATGACAGAGGATGGCAAGGCAAACACATCGGGTGAAGCTGTGCCGACAGGAAATGTGAAGGGCATGGCAGATACAAGTACAGCCCTGAAAATTGGAGAAGGCACAGTCACGGTAACGGTTGTCTGTGAGGAACAGGAGTACACGGCAGGAGTGTCTGATACTGCTGCGGTGGTGAATGCAGTGCTGACACCGGCACAGCTAAAAAGTGCAGCTGCTGGAGAAAACATAGAAATCCGGGTAGAGGTGAAGGATATTTCCGGCAATGTTCCAGAGAAGGATAAGAGTGCGATCGAGAACGGTATAAAAGAGTACCGTAAGGAAATACCTGATCTGGTACTTGGAATGTATGTTGATATTTCTCTGTTCGTTAAAATAGGAGAAGCTGACTGGAATGCCGTTACGGGAACGGTAGAACCGGTCGAGGTAGTGATCGGTATTCCACAGAAGCTGCAAAGCATTGACAGAGAGTTTTTCATTATCCGTTCCCACGAAGGGGAATATACCCTTTTAACGGATATGGATGATGCACCGGATACAGTAACGATCCATACAGACAGATTCTCTGCTTATGCCATTGCGTACAAGCAGGTGAGCCGGACACCACAAGCCGGTAAATGCAATTTATGCCACATTTGTCCGACCTTCCTTGGCATCTGTTATTTTGTGTGGCTGATACTTATTATGGCAGTGCTTTTGATCGTCTTTAGAGTGATACGAAGAAACAGAAATGTGAGAGAAAACCAGAAGCCGTAATAGAAAATGAATTGTGGAAGCATACATTTGTTGTATGTGCAGTGCTGCAATAAAGTAGAAAGTAAGTGACTTTATTGCAGCACATTTGATGATATCCTATATCCGGAAACAGGAATCAACCTGCGAAACAATTTCAGCGTCAATCCAGCCCTTGTCTGCCATATCTTTTAGAATTCCACAGGCTTTTTCATGAGACATCCCCTGCTTATAAGGGCGGCTCTCGGTTAAAGCCTGATAAATATCTACACATGCCATCATGCGCTCCTGGGTGTTCAGGTCGGCAGCCGTTTTGCCAAAGGGATAACCGGTGCCGTCTAACCGTTCATGGTGAAAAGCCGCCCAGTCCCGCAGCTCTTCGAAACCATCAATTTCAGACAGAATATAATAGGTATAAGAGGCATGGTCCTTCATGGTGGTAAATTCCTCATCCGTTAAGCGGCCGGGCTTTTCCAGGATTTCATTTCCGACGGCAACCTTTCCAATATCATGTAATGCGCCTGCCAGATACATCTTCTGTGCAGTCTCTTCATCGAATCCCATGTAGCGCGCCAGTTTTTCTGCATCAATGGCAACACCGATGGAATGGGTGCTGGTAAAGGGCGATTTATAGTCGACAATATGTGCAAAGAAATCAGCCAGTACCTTAATCTGCGAAAACGTAAGCTCCTGCCTGATGCGGGGAACCTTGTTCCATAGACAGGCATCCAGATCCCTGCTTCCAAGAGAAAGAAAATGGGCCTCTGAAAAGCTTTTAAGAAATGCATTTACACATTCCGCATCGAACATGCGCCCCTTTGCTTTTTGAAGAAAATCGAGGCCCTTTTCCCAGGTGGCGGTAGTAAAGGTCTGGGTGCGGCAGGCTACATCCAGCAGGTCACACAGATGAATAATACGTGCAAAAAGAGGCGTTTCCTCCCATTTTTTGCCAAAAGGACCGGTTCCATCCGCATTCTCGTGATGGTATAAAATCACATTCGTTACATCTGTGTGAAAGGGCAGACCCTGAATATTATGCTCTCCCATAGAACAATGTGCGCCCAGTCTTGGAAATTCCTGTGCAGCAGAAGCCCGGGCAATATCGTTATGCAGCTCCTCCTGAATATATTGCGTCAGGGCATTGTCATGCAATAAGGCACAGACCGCCAGATCCTGCAGCTCTTTGCCCTGAATGCCCATCTGTTCTGCAACGCAGACACTCATATATGCAACACGCTTGGCATGCTTACTGGTTACATGAACCAGCTCTGCCTCTACACAGTCCAGTGCATAAGAGCATGCCGAAAACAATCCTAAAACATCCAGTTCCATAAAGTATTCCTCCCGATGATGATAAAACTATTTTACTCTCAAATCGGTGGAATGCAAGCAGAAAAGTGTGGACAGGTGAAGAGGGTCTTGACTATTGTCTGCGGTTGGTATCTAATAATCGTAGAATCCCTGAATGGGACAGGTGTGCGCCCGCTTGCGCATAATATAAAAAGATTGTGAAGAAGTGAAACCATGAGTAAAAAGCTTAATTTTATGGAGATCATGAAAGAAACCGGAATTCTGACCGTGGCAGTAGCCATTATTGCGGCGGCGGTATACTTTTTCCTGGTGCCAAGCCATGCATCCGTCAGCAGTATTTCCGGTCTGGGAATTGTACTGTCTAACTTTGTGCCGCTTCCGTTGTCCGCGATTACGATGATTCTGAATGTGGTGCTCTTATTGATTGGATTTGTGACCTGTGGAAAAGAATTCGGAATCAAAACAGTATATACAAGCATTATGCTGCCGTTATTTTTAGGACTTTTTGAAGTGTTATTTCCAAAAGCCGGTTCAATGACGGATAGTCAGGAACTGGATGTACTCTGTTATATTCTGGTGGTTAGCGTGGGGCTTAGTATTCTTTTTAACCGGAATGCATCTTCCGGTGGCCTGGATATTGTTGCGAAGATTATGAATAAGTATCTTCATATTGAGCTTGGCAGGGCAATGTCACTTTCCGGAATGTGCGTGGCGCTTTCCGCAGCACTTGTATATGATAAGAAAACGGTGGTTCTGAGTGTTCTGGGGACATATTTCAATGGAATTATTCTGGATCATTTTATTTTTGATCAGAACCGAAAACGGCGCGTCTGCATTATCACCGGGAAGGAAGAAGAACTTCGACAGTTTATTATTCAGGATCTGCATAGTGGAGCAACAGTCTATGAAGCGATAGGAGCCTATAATCTGGAAAAGCATAATGAGATTATTACGATTGTGGATAAAAGTGAATATCAGAAGCTGATGAAGTTTATCAATGAAATTGATCCGAAGGCATTTATTACGGTTTATAATGTATCCGGTATGCGTTATCAGCCGAAGCATAAAAGCAGTATTTAAGCGGAATGCAACTGACGGTTGACAGATTTTTTTGTTATAGTGCTTTTTTCTTTTGAGTTTATGTGGGAGTAAATTTTTATACGGATCACAAATGGGGAAGAGCCAGTAATTATACGTTGTGTCTGAATAGTTCACAGCTTGGATATGACAGATGTGAGAAGGTCATTGTGGAATGCAGTAAATAATCGCTGTGTGTCCAAAGTCTGGGCGTCCCTTGTCATGGACGCATTATAGATTTCTCCCTTTTTGGAAAATTTGAAAGAGCGAGTACCTTGAATGGGCTGGCTCTTTTATTGTTACCTGTAATTGACAAATGAAAACTTATTGGGCATTGTTTGTCAGTTTAACGATTATTGGAATTGTAAAAATACTGATGGTTTATTTCAAATTTGAAAAGGGTAAAAAAGCGGTTACATCCATCCCTGTAGGACTTAGTATAATTGCTGTTTTGTTTTTGGCTATGGCGAGAGAGCCGTATGCGATAACCGTAATGTTCTTATTATTACTTATGAAAGGCGGTCTGCTTTATAAACAAGCTAAGGCAGGTCAATAATCATTGGTACAGGAACAGCGAATGTAAAACCCCGTATTTTGCATGGCTCGTAGCGTTCACACAATCTTCACAAAAGAATTAGCACTCACATATTGACAGTGCTAACAACTAGTGTTATAGTATCAATAGAACATGAAAAGAGCATGTTTATAAAGCAGCTTTATGATATATTGGATATCATTGTTACAGATGAGCAGCGTTGAAGCACTGCGTGGAGGATACCATGAGTAGGAGGTGGGCTTATGAATATCAATAAATTTACACAGAAATCAATGGAAGCAGTACAGAACTGCGAGAAGATTGCCAGTGATTACGGCAATCAGGAAATAGAACAGGAGCATCTCCTGTATAGTCTTTTAACCCTTGATGACAGTCTGATCGCCAAGATGATCGAAAAGATGGAAATTGATCCGCAGACCTTTTTGAACCGGGTAGAGGAGCTGATTGAGAAGCGTCCGAAGGTACAGGGCGGTCAGCCTTATGTGGGACAGTATCTGAATAAGGTGCTGATCTCTGCAGAGGATGAGATGAAGGTGTTTGGTGATGAATATGTTTCAGTAGAGCATTTATTCCTTGCCATGATCAAGCATCCAAGCTCCACAATTAAGAATCTGTTCAAGGAGTTTGGAATCACCAGAGAGACCTTTTTACAGGCATTGTCTACCGTACGTGGCAATCAGCGGGTAACCTCCGATAATCCGGAAGCAACCTATGATACCCTGGAGAAGTACGGTCAGGATCTGGTGGAGAAAGCAAGAGAGCAGAAGCTTGATCCGGTTATCGGCCGTGATGAGGAGATCCGGAATGTGGTTCGTATCCTTTCCCGTAAGACGAAGAATAATCCGGTTCTGATTGGTGAACCGGGTGTTGGTAAGACGGCGGTCGTGGAAGGACTTGCACAGCGGATTGTAAATGGTGATGTTCCGGAAGGATTGAAGAATAAGAAGATTTTTGCGCTGGATATGGGTGCACTGGTTGCAGGTGCGAAGTATCGTGGTGAATTTGAAGAGCGTCTGAAAGCTGTGCTTGAGGATGTGAAGAACAGTGATGGTGAGATCATCCTGTTTATTGATGAGCTGCATACGATTGTCGGTGCAGGCAAGACAGACGGAGCCCTTGATGCCGGTAATATGCTCAAGCCGATGCTGGCCCGTGGTGAGCTTCATTGTATCGGTGCGACCACACTGGATGAATACCGTCAGTATATTGAAAAGGATGCGGCTCTGGAACGTCGGTTCCAGCCGGTTATGGTAGAAGAACCTACCGTGGAAGATACGATTTCCATTCTTCGTGGTCTGAAGGATCGTTACGAGGTATACCATGGAGTTAAGATCATGGATAATGCACTGGTCAGTGCTGCCGTTCTTTCGAATCGTTATATTTCGGATCGTTTCCTTCCGGATAAAGCGATTGACCTGGTGGATGAGGCCTGTGCACTGATTAAGACAGAGTTGGATTCCATGCCGACGGAACTGGATGAGCTTCGTCGTAAGGTTTTACAGATGGAAATAGAAGAAACTGCTTTGAAAAAGGAAGATGACCGGTTGAGTCAGGAACGTCTGGAAACCCTGCAGAAGGAGCTTGCAGAGCTTCGTGAGGAATACTCCAACCGTATGGCACAGTGGGAGAATGAAAAAGCTTCCATTGAGAAGCTGCACAAGATCCGTGAGGAAATTGATAATGTGAACAATCAGATTGAGATTGCACAGCGTGAAGGCGACTATGAGAAGCTTTCGGAATTAAGCTACAGTACGCTTCCTTCCTTGAAGAAGCAGCTAGAAACAGAAGAGGAGCAGGTGAAGAATAAGGATCTTTCGCTGGTTCACGAGAGTGTATCCGAGGAAGAAATCGCCAGAATCATTTCCCGTTGGACGGGTATTCCGGTAGCCAAACTTACTGAGAGCGAACGGAATAAGACCCTGCATCTGGATGAAGAGCTACACAAACGTGTTGTCGGACAGGATGAAGGGGTTACGAAGGTAACCGAGGCCATCATCCGTTCGAAGGCAGGAATTAAGGATCCCCGTAAGCCGATCGGTTCCTTCCTGTTCTTGGGACCTACCGGTGTTGGTAAGACAGAGCTTGCCAAAGCTCTTGCAGCTGCATTGTTTGATGATGAGAACAATATGGTCCGGATTGATATGAGTGAGTATATGGAGAAATACTCCGTGTCCAGACTGATCGGAGCGCCTCCGGGATATGTCGGATATGAGGAAGGCGGGCAGTTGACTGAAGCAGTCAGAAGAAAACCTTACTCCGTTGTCTTATTTGATGAGATCGAAAAAGCGCACCCGGATGTATTTAATGTTCTTCTTCAGGTGTTGGATGACGGACGTGTTACCGACTCGCAGGGTCGTACAGTGGACTTTAAAAACACGATTTTGATTATGACCTCCAACATTGGAGCAACATACCTGTTAGACGGTATTGATCAGGACGGTAACATTAAACCGGAAGCGGAAGAGATGGTTATGAATGATCTTCGTGCCCATTTCCGTCCGGAGTTTTTAAACCGTCTGGATGAAACGATCCTGTTCAAGCCTTTGACGAAGGATAATATTGGTGGTATTATCAAACTGATCATCGCCGATCTGAATAAGCGTCTGGCAGACCGGGAGCTCACCGTAGAGCTTTCCGATGCAGCAGAGAAGTTCATTATCGATCAGGCTTATGATCCGGTTTATGGTGCAAGACCTTTGAAGCGATATATCCAGAAATATGTAGAAACACTTTCTGCAAAGCTGATTCTGGAGGATAAGGTCGATCAGGGAGATATCATTTACATTGATGTGGATGGTGATCATCTGACTGCAGATGTGAGGAAACCGTGAGCAGATTGTGGACAGGTACAGCATTTCTTCTGAGAATACGGAATACTGTAATAAGGGAGGAGCCCATGTCTGTAAGAGAAAAGGGAACTGAATCATTACGGTAAGGATATCCATGTCAGGATGAACAGAAGGGAGAAACGGAGTATGGAATTACCACAGGATGCGAATATCCTTTTAAGCTATGTGAATCTGAAGCTGCGTGACTTTTATTCAAGTCTGGATGCCATGTGTGAGGATTTGGACGAAAGCAGGGCGCAGATTGAAGAAAAGTTATCCGGAATCGGGTATGGGTATGATCCGGAGAAAAACCAGTTCGTGTCATGCATGTCATAACGCATACGTGCATAGGATAGAGTGAGATTATGGAAAGGTCTCACTCTATTTTTATGGAAAAAAGTTTCAATGTCTGGTTATGGATGGCGGGAGCGTTTGCTGTCTTGTGTCTTATTGGAAGTGCGGTCAGAGCAGAGAGCCTCGGAACAGTGCAGGTGATTGGAAGTGCGGAAGCGGAAAATGTAAAGAAAATTGCCCTCACGTTTGATGATGGACCGCATCCTGTCTATACACCGGTTCTGCTGGACGGACTTGCGAAACGGAAGGTAAAAGCAACCTTTTTTATTACCGGAGAAAATGCGGAAGCCTGTCCGGAGCTTATAAAACGGATGCAGGAGGAGGGGCATCTGATTGGCAACCATACTTACAGCCATATCCAGCTTACGCAGGATAACAGAGAGCAGTTTAAGGCAGAGCTTATGAAGACAAACACCATCATTGAGGAGATTACCGGACAGGGAGTGACCTATGTACGCCCGCCATACGGCAGCTGGGATAAAAGCTTTGAAAAGGAGCTGAATATGATACCGGTGCTGTGGAGCATTGATCCGCTGGACTGGTGCTGTGATGATGCAGCCTGTGTGGTGCGTAAGGTAGAGAGCGCAGCAGAGGAGAATGCCATTATTCTGCTTCATGATTCGTATCCATCGACTGTGACAGCAGCATTACAGATTGTGGATGATCTGCAAAAGCAGGGGTATGTGTTTGTTACGGTGGAAGAAATCTTGTTTGATTAGCAGTTGAAAGTCATACAAAATCTGTTGTATAATAAAAAAGTATGGGTCTGAATATCAGAGCATACCTCAGAATAAAAGACAGATGGAGAATTCTATATGCATTCACCGTTAGAAATAGCGAAGAATTTTGTTGAAATCGGAATCCATAAGGTAAGGATGTCTGCATTGAAAATGCTGGCACTCGGTATCTTTGCAGGAATTTATATTGCGTTTGCAGGAATTGCTTCAACGACATCCTCTGCAACGATTCAGAACGCATCGGTAGCACGGCTCGTAAGCGCCTGTGTGTTCCCTGCCGGAATGGCGATGGTTCTGATTGCCGGAAGTGAGCTTTTTACCGGAAATAATCTGATTATAATTTCTGTTCTTCAAAAGAAGGTTACCTGGCTTCAGATGCTGAAGAACTGGGGAATGGTTTTTATGGGGAACTTCATCGGAGCCTCTTTTGTGGCTTTTATGGTGGTTTATGCCGGAATCCCCGAACTGTATGGCGGCGTGCTGGGAGAAAAGATGGTTGCTGCTGCACTTTTCCGTGTGAATCAGACCTTTGGAGAGGCCTTTGCGCGTGGAGTGCTTTGTAATATTTTAGTATGTATTGCCGTATGGGCGGCATTTGCAGCAAAGAAGGTATCCGGGAAGCTTCTGATGAGCTTCTGGCCGGTCATGCTCTTTGTGTTGTGTGGCTTTGAACACAGCATTGCAGACATTTATTTTGGAGTATCCGGACTTTTGACAATGGACAAATACGGAATCTCCGCACCGGAGCTTACAACAGCTGCCTTTTTACTTAAGAATTTACTTCCTGTTACCCTTGGTAACATCGTTGGTGGAGCGGGAATTGTAGGCTGTGGCTACTGGGCAGTCTACCTGCGTCATACCCCGGGCTTTGCAGAACCAATCGAAGCAGAGCAGGAAGAAATCGATGGTGCCGAGGAGTATTAAGCCATGGATTTGTTTGAATATATGAGGAATACCAATAAAGAAAAAGAATCCCCGTTAGCTGCAAGACTGCGGCCGTCCACACTGGATGAGGTGGTAGGGCAGCAGCATATCATCGGGAAGGACAAGCTTTTGTACCGGGCAATTAAGGCAGATAAGCTGAGCTCCCTCATTTTTTACGGACCGCCCGGAACCGGGAAAACCACCCTTGCGAAGGTCATTGCGAATACCACGCAGGCGGAATTTACCCAGATCAATGCAACCATAGCCGGGAAGAAGGATATGGAGGAGGTTGTCGGGAAGGCCAAAGAGCTGCAGGGAATGTATGGAAAGCGGACCATTCTGTTTATCGATGAAATCCATCGTTTCAATAAAGGACAGCAGGACTATCTGCTTCCCTTTGTAGAGGATGGAACAATTATTCTGATTGGCGCAACCACAGAGAATCCTTATTTTGAAGTCAATGGAGCGTTGTTATCACGTTCTGTCATTTTTGAATTAAAACCCCTGGATCAGGAAGATATCAGGAAGCTGATTTTGCGTGCTGTGCAGGATGAGCAAAAGGGAATGGGGGCATACAATGCCGTGATTGAGGAGGATGCCCTTTCATTTCTTGCACAGCTTTCCGGGGGCGATGCAAGGCATGCCTTAAATGCGGTAGAGCTTGGGATTATGACGACGGAGCGTTCGGCAGATGGGAAGATTCATCTGACCCTGCAGGTTGCACAGGAATGTATTCAGCGCCGTGTGCTGCGCTATGATAAAACCGGGGACAATCACTATGATACGATTTCTGCTTTTATCAAAAGTATGAGGGGGTCGGATCCGGATGCAGCCGTGTATTATCTGGCAAGAATGCTGTATGCCGGAGAAAGCGTCACCTTTATCGCAAGAAGAATGATGATTCACGCAGCAGAGGATGTCGGACTTGCGGATCCGCAGGCTTTGCAGGTCGCAACGAATGCAGCTCTTGCAGTAGAACGTGTAGGAATGCCGGAGGCGCAGATTATTTTGTCAGAGGCAGCCATGTATATCGCATGTGCGCCGAAGAGTGATGCGTGTGTTAAGGCAATAGGAGAAGCCATGAGCGAAGTGGAACGATCCGGGGATCTCCCGATCCCTCCCCATCTGCAGGATGCCCATTATAAGGGCGCAGCAAAGCTGGGACATGGAACAGGATATCTGTATCCCCATGAGTATAAAAATAATTATGTGAAGCAGCAGTATCTGCCTTATGAGTTAAACGGAAAGGAATTTTATCACCCATCAGGAAACGGCTATGAGGTAAAGATCAGAGAGCACATGAAGAAGATTAGGAACTCTTCCATATAGATCGAAGCACTTGCTGCTGAGACCGTAAGATGATGATTTGGAATGGATTTTGCATCGTAACTGTGAGGGTACTGAACCAGTTACAAAGATTAAAAACAAGAAGGAACACAGTTTGATGAGTGATAAGCAGAAGAAAGCAGTTAAGAAGAAAGCGGTGGAAGGCAGAGAAGCAGAAACGAAAGCTGCAGGGAAGGAACCGGCGAAGAGAAAACCGGTCAAAAAGAAAAAAGGAAAGAAGAGTGGAAAAGGCTTTGTTGTTTTATTTATCGTGATCGTGGTGCTTCTGATTGGTGCAGGATCTGCTTTTGTGCTCCTGAACCAAAATAAGGAAATCCCAATTCTGGATACCGTGGAAACCATGGTGCAGCCAAGTGCAGCTCCGGCACCTGAGGCAACGAAGCTTGGTGACGGCGTACTGGCAAGTCTGGTACAGGGTGGAATGTCCGTGGAAGAGGCTTATCGTAAGCGGCCGGAGGAAAAGGTACTGACCGATGGAAATAAGAGTGACTTTGCCAATATTGTAAGCTGCAGGATTGACACAGAAACAGGAAAGATTAAGGTGGTTGCGGAAAGTAACGGAATTCCGGAGAGCGATGACAAATATTATTACCTCTTTGCGATGAATACCTATGACAATGGTTTAGCCGAAGGGGCAGAATATCTTGACCGGATTTATAAGAATGATACCGTGGAGCTTACAACCTCGCTGAATTATAATACGGCTGCAAGTAAGCTTTATAAGAAATTCATAGTTGCAGTGAAAAAGGGTGGCGAATATATCACCCTTAATACGCCACAGTACATCACGAATCCGGAAGTGATTGCGAAGTACACCGGTGTATACCAGACACCGGCATCCAAGAAGGGGCTGCTCGTGGATCCGAATAAGTTAAGAGGAAACGAACTGGATGATCTTGGTGTGAAGCAGGCGGCCTATAACATTCCGGTAGCCCGGATTCTGGGACCGAGTACCAACAGCGCTTATCCGACCATTCATTATAATTATAATGGCAAAACCTACACCTTTAACGGACAGGTGATTGCAGAATATGATCTGGTATTCAGTACACTGACTGCTAAAGGAATCTGTACGACAGCAATTATTCTGAACAATTATTCCTCTGCATATTCCCAGCTGATTCACCCCAAAGCACGGGGAGGCGGGTCAGCGCCGTATTATATGTTTAACGGTGCAGAAGAGGGTGGTGTGGAATACATGGCAGCCATCGGCTCCTTCCTTGCAGAACGTTATTCGGGAAGCAAGCACGGAAGAATTTCCAACTGGGTCATTGCCAACGAAATCAATGCCCGTAAGGAATGGAACTATATGGAATATACCGATGTGGCAACCTACGTCGAGGAATATGCCAAGGCTTTCCGTGTTTTCTATAACGCGATTAAGAGTGTAAGCAGTTCCGCACGTGTCTATATGCCGATTGACCAGCAATGGGATCGGAACATTAAGAACAACACGAACTATGATGGACGGGATATTTTAGATGAGTTCAATAAGAACATTACGGCCGGGGGAAACCTTGACTGGGGACTTGCCCAGCATCCGTATAACGTGCCCCTGACAGAAACCTGTCCATGGAAGAGCTCCAAGTACATTGAACACAATGCCGGCACCTCCATGATGTCTATGGGAAATATTGAAGTACTTGTAAATTACATGAATCAGGATACCTTCCTGAATCCGGATGGTGAGGTCCGCAGCATCCTTCTTTCCGAACAGGGATACACCTCTCAGGGTGGAGAGGCCAACCAGGCAGCAGCCTTTGCCTATGCGTACTATAAAGTGGAAGCTTATGGTGATATTGACGGCTTCCTGTTAAACCGCCAGACGGATGCCCCCGAAGAGGTTGCCCAGGGACTTGCTTTCGGCCTAAACCACGTCGGTGGTGGCACCAGGAAGCAGATTTACAATGTCTTCAAGTACATTGATACACCCGAACATGCCGCCTACACAGACTTCGCCAAGTCGATCATAGGAATTTCCAGTTGGAGTGAAATCATTCGATAAATTTTTATAAGAGAGATTTGTATGATTTGAATTAAGATGATATCACAGCGTAGAAAGGGCGCAATGTTTTTTGATTTTGTGATTTTGCGGAGGGGTTAGCCCCGTAGGAATGAACAAAATCAAAAACCGTTGCGCCCGATTCAATAACCTATATATAACCAATATCCAATTACTTACACTTTTAAAACAGTTCCGTAATCAGATACTGATAAATCTCCTGATTCTTTTTCTGCCAGTTATCGCAGATCGAAGCTGCAGTTTCCTCCACCGGTACCGAAATAATAATATCCAGCAGCGTAACCTCCTTATCCTTCGCTGTCAGATGCGCCTCAAATTCCCCCGAGGTTGACTTATAATAATCCGCGAGAATCGATACCTCATTGCGGAGCGTCATTTCATTTTCTTTGAGATATGTGTTAATCTCTTCCTTAATCGTATCGCTGATTTCATTACTGAAGAAATCCAAGGTCTGGCGTCCTTCCTTCGTGATGCTTAAATGCGTCCGGTTCCGGATCGAATGTGCGGTTATCATGTCCGCATCAATCAGCTCGCTGATCACCTGCTGGAGCGTCAGAAAGCTTGTATACTGCTTTTCTAAAATAAAGTCGCTGATCTGCGCCTTCGTCAGTGGAAAATCCACCCGTTGCAGCATATAAAGAATAATTAATTTATAAAGTGTCAATGGATCCTGCATATAGCCTCCCCTGATATGTTTCGTGAATTTTCATCTCGTGATGAAGTGTGTTTAATACCTTCCGTTTATCAAGACTCCACATTGGTGAAAGTAAAAGCTCCTTCGGTGCATCTCCTGTAAGCCGGTGTACAACGATATCCGGACGAAGATGCTCTAAGCAAAGAATCACCATGGAAACATAATCTTCCAGCGTTTCGTAGGAGTGATAACGGTAAGGTTCATTTTCATATAAAAGCCCAAGATCAGTGTCTTTTAAAATATGAAGTAACTGTAATTTAATACCCCATATGGGCTGCGTATCCAGATAGGAAATCGTCTGCAGCTGCATACTTGCGGTTTCACCGGGCAATCCTAAGATTACATGGGTAATGACCGGAATCTGTAACCTGTGCAGTGCCGTAACCGCATCTTCAAAGCAGGAAAGCAGATAGCCTCTGCGGATAAAAGAGGCTGTCTTTTCGTGAATGGTCTGCAGTCCCAGCTCTACCCAGATGAATTTATCCGGATAGCGCTGTTTTAAATCCTGAAAAAGCTGTAAAACCTCCGGTGGAAGACAGTCCGGTCTTGTAGCAATTGAAATGCCTGCAATCTTCGGAAAGTCAAGCACCGCCGTATATTTTTGCATAAGCTCGTCAACAGAAGCATACGTGTTTGTGTATGCCTGGAAATATCCAATATAACGATTGCCGGGATGCTGACAGGTCATCTGCTCCAGATAGGAATGGATGATGTGAGCCATGCTCTGATTCGAAGTAAGAGACATGGAAAAATCCCCACTTCCTGCACCACTGCAAAAGATACAACCCCGCCGGTCTAATGTTCCATCACGGTTCGGACAGGTAAAACCGGCGTTTAAGGCAATCTTTGAAAGCTTCTCGCCGTAGGTGTTTTTGCAGTAGGCGTTCAGGGAATAGTAGGGCTTTCCATGCCAGAAAGTCTGGTTGTTCATTATTTTACAATATGTTCCTTTACTGCGGCTGCAACGACTTCGGCAACCTTCGGATTAAATGCTTCAGGCATAATGTTGTCATCGCTTAATTCGTCATCCGGAACGAGAGAAGCAATGGCATTGGCAGCAGCCAACTTCATTTCTTCAGTGATCTTTGTAGCACGTCCTTCCAGAGCACCCTTAAAGATACCTGGGAAGGCAACGACATTGTTGACCTGATTCGGGAAGTCACTGCGTCCCGTACCAACTACGCGGGCACCGGCAGCCTTTGCAACATCCGGCATAATTTCCGGAACCGGATTTGCCATGGCAAACAGAATGGCATCCTTATTCATGGAAGCGACCATTTCTGCAGAAACAATACCGGGAGCGGATACACCAACGAAGATGTCAGCATCCTTCATGGCATCTGCAAGCGTACCGGTCTGCTGCTCAAGGTTGGTAACCTCGGTCATTTTCTGCTGCATCCAGTTTAAACCTTCGGTCTTTTTGGAAACGATACCGACCTTATCACACATGGTAATATGCGGAAAACCATAGGTTAAAAGGAGTCTTGTGATAGCAACACCGGCACTTCCCGCACCGTTTACAACGACACGGCAGTCCTCTTTTTTCTTGCCGACAACCTTTAAGGCATTGATGATTCCGGCGAGAACGACGATGGCTGTACCGTGCTGGTCATCATGAAATACCGGGATATCGAGAATTTCTTTTAAACGTTCTTCAATTTCAAAGCATCTGGGAGCACTGATATCTTCCAGATTGATACCGCCATAAGCAGGTGCAAGGTAGGTCACAGCCTTGATAATTTCTTCGGTGTCCTGGGTATCCAAACAGATCGGAACAGCGTTTACTCCACCGAATTCCTTGAACAGTACGGCTTTTCCCTCCATAACGGGCATGGCGGCGTAAGGACCGATATTGCCAAGACCAAGGACTGCGCTTCCATCGGATACGACAGCGACAGTGTTGGCCTTCATGGTATATTTGTAAGCAGCTTCCTTATCCTGTGCAATCACCTTACAGGGCTCGGCAACACCGGGCGTGTATGCAATTGAGAGATCTTCTCTTGATTTAACAGGGACTTTGGATACGACTTCAAGCTTGCCGTTCCACTGTTCATGAAGCATGAGTGCTTTTTCTGAAATATTCATAGTAGCTTCCTTCCTTTGCTTATGTAATATATGTTTTTATTGTAGTATAAAATAAGAAAGTTTTCCAGTATTACTTTACAAGTATAGAGTATAATGTTAATATAAGTAGTAATGAAAACTACATAAAATAGTGATTTAGAACAGGAGAACTGAAATGTCATATAAAATTATTGCAGACAGTTGTTGTGAATTTCCCGAAGAATATAAGGAAGATCCACGTTTTGTAAATATACCGTTAGGACTTGATGTGGCAGGTGAACACCTGTGGGACGATGAGACCTTTGATCAGGCCTCCTTCCTTCAGAAGGTGGCTTCTTCGAAAACCTGTCCCCGTTCCTGCTGTCCTTCTCCGGAGAAATATATGCGGGCGTACGATACCGATGCAGAGAATATCTTTGTTTTTACCCTTTCATCGAAATTAAGCGGCAGCTATAACAGTGCAGTGATCGGAAAAACGTTGTATGAGGAAAAGCATGGTGAAAAGAATATATTCGTATGTGATTCCCATTCGGCAAGTGTCGGAGAAACACAGCTTGCCCTGAAGGCGGCGAAGTGGAGTGAAGAAGGCCTCCCCTTTGCGGAAATCTGTGAAAAGCTGCTGGCATTCCGGGATGAGATGAGGACTTACTTTGTACTGGATAATCTGGAAACGCTTCGCAAGAATGGACGCCTTACAGGGGTTAAAGCATTAGTTGCGTCTACCTTAAGCATTAAGCCTGTGATGGCAGGACGCGAGGGAGAAATCGAGAAGCAGGCACAGGCAGTCGGCATGAAAAAAGCCCTTGCCAAAATGGCAGAGCTGATGCTTCATGAAGTGCCGGATACGGCGAAACGTGTTCTGATGATTTCCCATTGTAACTGCAAGGATCGTGCTGAATATGTGAAGAAGCTGTTTCTGGCAAAAGCCTCTTTTGAAAAGGTATATATTCTCGATACCGCAGGGATCAGCAGCATGTATGCTAATGATGGCGGTATTATTGTGACTCTGTAAGCCGGTGGTTGGTAAGTACCCTTACAGTTTTGTAAGATTCTTTCTTGCATAGCTTAAGAACGGGCGGGAGTACAGTGGACAGGAAAGTCTTTTTCCATCGTCCATTGTGACCTTCAGTCCGTTTATTTTTTCTACATGGGCAGCGTTGATGATGGTGCGCTCGGAAACCAGCACAAGATGCTTATAGCTTTTAATCATGGAGTAAAAGTTCGAAGCCGTATCAAGCATGGTGACGTCACGGCCATCGGTCAAGTGAACGGTGAGGCAGGCATTTTTCGAGGTGACATAGGCAATGTCGTCTTCGTACGCATAAACAGTAGTGCGGTCGCTGCGCAGTTCAATTGTGGAAGCACGGTTTAAACCAAGGTGAAGTGCTTCGTCAATAATGGCAGTAAGATCTGCAACCTTAATGGGCTTGTCGATAAACAGAAGATCGGCAGGCCTTTCCTGTTCGGGGAGTTTATTTAATGCTTCCCTGTAATTGATGGAAGAGGAGCACAGAGCGATGGGAGCAGTGACACCGAGGCGCCGCAGTTCGATGGCAAAGGAAAGACCGTCCGGTTCTTCACTTGTCATATCCAGAAAGAAAAGCTCGTAGGGCATGGGATTGCGGCTTAAGTGCTCGCTGTTCCCGTAGGAGTCACAGAAGAATACACCTGAGGTGCCCTTGCGCCGGTCGGATTCCCGGTCGAGTAATCGTTCCAATTGCTTGCGGTCTGCAATATTATCATCACAAATAGCTATGTGCATAAGTTTCCCTCCTGTTATAGAGTTACCAGATGAAACGGTGCTGATATTATCAGTATAACCAGAATGACCTGCAAGATCAAGATGGCAGGCATGCCAAAAGTGAAGCTGCGGTGCCTGGTTTTATGGTGAAAGGTATACATTCCAAGGATCGAGCCGATGCTCCCGCCGATCAGGGCGATGGTAAACAGGGTGGCCTCAGGGATGCGGAAGGCTCTTTTGCGGGCACGGTATTTGTCAATTCCCATGATTGTAAAGCCGAGGAGGTTGACTGCGGCAAGATAAATGATGAGAAGAGTGGTTACATGAATCATAATGGTGTCCTTTCTGACTATTGTTCTGAACAGATATTCATAGTGTCAATTCAGAAGCACATCTGTAAAAACACTGCTGTACAGCGCAGGGCTTACTCATATAATAAACCGCCATACGGAAACTGTCTATCTGCAATTTCCATATGGCGGTTCTTAATACCGGTTCCGGCAGGAACAGTAACACTTATTTCAGTTCGCCAAGCTCCTGCATTTTCATGGCACGTACCTTGGTAGAAAGACCAAAGAGGTTGATGAAGCCTTCTGCATCGTGATGGTCATAAAGATCGCCTGTTGTAAAGGATGCAATACTCTCATTGTAGAGAGAGTACGGAGAAGTCGTTCCGGCCTTGATGATGTTTCCTTTGTAAAGCTTGAACTTTACTTCGCCGGTTACATACTTCTGGGTGGATTCAATGAAGGCCTGTACGGCTTCACGTAATGGAGTAAACCATTTTCCTTCGTATACGATCTGAGCCAGCTTGTTGCCCATATCCTTCTTGACTGCATAGGTATCACGGTCAAGAATTAATTCCTCAAGCTGCTGATGTGCTTCATAAAGAATGGTTCCACCGGGAGTTTCATATACACCACGGGACTTCATGCCGACAACACGGTTTTCTACGATATCAACGATACCGATACCATGCTTGCCGCCTAAACGGTTCAGTTCACGGATAATATCGGAAACCTTCATTTCCTTGCCATTTACGGACTTCGGAACACCCTTTTCAAAGGTCATGGTTACGTATTCGCCTTCTTCCGGAGCCTTCTCAGGAGTGACACCAAGAACCAACAGGTGATCGTAGTTCGGCTCATTGGCAGGATCTTCAAGCTCTAAGCCTTCATGACTGATGTGCCATAGATTACGGTCACGGCTGTAGCTGGAATCTGCGGAGAACGGAAGATCAATGCCGTGCTGCTTGCAGTATTCGATTTCAGATTCACGGGAATCGAGAGTCCACTTATCACTTCTCCATGCTGCAATGATTTTAAGATCCGGAGCAAATGCCTTGATACCAAGTTCAAAACGGATCTGGTCATTTCCCTTACCGGTAGCACCGTGACAGATGGCAACAGCGCCTTCCTTACGTGCAATTTCCACTAACTTCCTGGCAATCAGCGGTCTTGCCATAGAGGTTCCAAGTAAATATTTGTTCTCGTAAACGGCATGGGCCTGTACACAGGGAACTATATAATCGTCACAGAATTCATCGGTTACATCGAGAATGTATAACTTCTCAGCTCCGCAGTATTTTGCTCTTTCTTCAAGGCCGTCGAGTTCTTCTTCCTGTCCGCAGTCGATACATACGCAGACAACTTCATAATCGAAGTTCTCTTTTAACCAGGGAATAATTGCGGTAGTATCAAGACCACCGGAATACGCAAGAATTACTTTTTCTTTCATGTTGAAATGCCTCCATATTATTTTTTAGATTACGGTAACTATTCAGAACTCCATTCGCAAAACCGCTGTTTCACAGCTTATGTTTTGCGAATGTGGTTACTTCGCCATATAAAATCTGTCAAATATGCTCTGGAATGCAAGCATTCCAATCATATTTATCTTTATCAGATTTTGCATGGTTCTGAATAGTTACAAATTTTAAATTGTTCTGTCTCACATCTGCTAATATACAACATCTTCTGTAAAAATGCAACACCTATTTTGTATATTTTTGCATAAAAGATGGGATTATATAAATTAATTTGCAGAAAACCCAAAAAAGGCTTGAATAATATGCATAAAAGTTGTATTGTTATACATGCTGAAAGTTATACGTTTCTATAGTAACAGTTGCGGCATTTCCAATCTTGGTATAAGATGATGATAACTATTCAGAGCCATGCAAAATCGCAACAGTAATAAAGAAAGGACAATCATTTTGATATGAAGACGAAAATTTTTATCGACGGAAGCGAAGGAACGACAGGATTACGGATCCATGAACGCTTTGCAGGAAGAGATGATGTGGAGATTCTTCCGATCGCATCAGAATTAAGAAAGGATGCCGGAGAGCGTAAGCGTCTTATCAACGAATCGGACATTACGTTTCTTTGTCTGCCGGATGCAGCGGCAAGAGAGTCGGTAAGCCTGATTGAAAATGAGAATGTCCGTATTATTGATACATCAACGGCACATCGTACCGAAGAGGGATGGGCCTATGGATTCCCGGAGCTGTCCGGTGAATTCCGGGATAAAATTTCAAAAGGAAAAAGGATTGCGGTTCCGGGCTGCTATGCGACCGGTTTTATTTCCTTAGTATATCCGCTGATCCAGAGCGGCATTTTGCCGAGGGATTATCCGGTAGCAACCTTCGCCATGTCCGGCTACAGTGGTGCCGGCAGAAAAGCAATTGCTGTTTATGAATCAAAAGACCGTGCACCGGAATTTGATGCGCCGAGAGAGTATGCACTTTCCCAGCAGCACAAGCATTTAAAGGAAATGACGAAGATCACGGGTCTTCAAAGAACGCCGTTGTTTTCCCCGATGGTCTGTGATTACTATAGCGGTATGATTGTGACCCTGCCGCTTTATACTGACTTATTAAATGGAAAGCCGTCCTTACAGGAGGTACAGGAAAAGCTGGCCGCATTCTACGAAGGAGAGCCCTTTATTCAGGTGATGCCTCTTGGCAGTGAGGATGAAACGAACGGCTTCCTTGCGGGAAATGCAAGAAGCGGCTGGGATGGACTGGAAATTTTCGTAACAGGAAACGAAGACCGGATTCTTTTATCCTCCCGGTTTGATAATCTTGGAAAGGGAGCTTCGGGTGCAGCCATCCAGTGTATGAATATCGTGATGGGTGTGGACGAGAAGAAGGGACTGAATTTATAAGCTTCAGGAACAGCTCAGTAAGGAAAATGATGAATAACAATTTTGAAATACGGACCATGACCATAGAAGACTATCAGGGCGTTCATGATCTGTGGATGACGATTAAGGGCTTTGCCATAAGAAGTATTGATGATTCTAAGGAAGGCGTTGCTTCCTTTTTAAAAAGAAATCCGACAACAAGTGTGGTTGCCGTGGCCGATGGAAAAATCGTAGGAAGCATTCTGTGTGGACATGACGGACGGAGAGGCTGTCTGTATCATGTATGTGTGGACGAGGCGTACCGGATGCACGGCATTGGCAAGAGCATGGTGGTGTTCTGCATGCAGGAGCTGCAAAAGGAGCACATCAGCAAGGTTTCCCTCATTGCGTTTACCGTAAACGATATTGGCAATGCGTTCTGGAAGCAGATCGGCTGGACGAAGCGGGAAGACCTGAATTATTATGATTTTACATTAAATACAGAGAATATCATCCGTTACAATGAAGAGTGAGCAGCCGGAAGGGTACGGAACAGCTGCGAGGATGAGCAGGAGGATAAAATGAAACAGATTACAGGTGGAATTACTGCTGCAAAGGGATTTCAGGCAGCAGGTATTGAAGCGGGAATCAAATATCAGAACCGTAAGGATATGGCAATTATTTACAGTGAAAAGCCATGTGTGGCGGCAGGAACCTTTACCAGCAATGTGGTAAAGGCAGCTCCCGTAAAGTGGGACAGGAAGCTTTTGGAGGAATCTCCCTATGTACAGGCGGTGATTGTGAATACCGGAATTGCAAATGCAGGAACCGGCGCAGAGGGAATGAAGCTTTGTGAAGAAACGGCAAAGGAGGCCTCCAGGGTGCTTGGCATTCCGGAAAATGCCGTACTCGTCGGATCCACAGGTGTCATCGGGGCGCAGCTCCCCATCGACCGGATCAAGGCAGGAATCAGCAGACTTGCCGAGGCTAAGAACGATTCCTTAGAAGCCGGAACCGATGCCTCCAGGGCAATTATGACAACGGATACCGTGAATAAGGAGCTGGCCGTACAGGTGGAAATCGGCGGTGTAACCGTAACACTCGGTGCAATGAGTAAGGGCTCCGGCATGATTCATCCGAATATGTGTACCATGCTCGGCTATGTGGCTACGGATGCAGTGATTGAAAAGGAAGTTTTACAGAAGCTGCTCAGAGAGGATGTTGTGGATACCTACAACATGATTTCGGTCGATGGAGATACTTCAACGAATGATACGCTGCTGGTGCTTGCAAACGGAATGGCAGGCAATCCCACGATTCAGGAGGGAACGGCAGATTATGAAGCGTTCAGGGCAGCGCTTCACTATGTAAATGAAACACAGGCCAAGCGTCTTGCAGGAGATGGCGAGGGTGCAACAGCACTGGTAGAATGTCATGTATATCATGCAGATACGAAGGAAAATGCAAGAATTCTTGCAAAAAGTGTCATCTGTTCCAGCCTGACCAAGGCTGCTGTTTACGGACACGATGCCAACTGGGGAAGAATCCTGTGTGCACTTGGTTATTCCGGAGCGCAGTTTGATCCGGAGCATATGGAGCTGTATTATGCAGCAGGTGACCGGAAGATTCTCATTTATAAGGATGGCGGGGATGCCGGTTACAGTGAGGAAGAGGCAAGTGATATTTTGTCCCAGAAGGAAGTACAGATCCTGGCAGATATGAAAATGGGCGAAGCCGAGGCTACCGCATGGGGCTGCGATCTGACCTATGATTATGTTAAGATCAATGCAGATTACCGGAGCTGACGGAGAAGGTTACCTATCATATAGCAGCAGAAGAGAGTAAAGGATGGTGCATGACATGGATAAGGATATGCAGGAAGTTTTAAAAAAAGCGGAGGTTCTGATCGAGGCGCTTCCGTACATTCAGCAGTTTAACCGGAAGATCATCGTTGTAAAATACGGCGGCTCTGCCATGAGCAACGAGGAACTGCAGAAGAATGTCATTAAGGATGTAACGCTGTTAAAGCTGGTTGGCTTTAAGCCGATCATCGTACATGGCGGCGGTAAGGAAATCAGCCGCTGGGTAGGTAAGGTCGGTAAGGAAGCAAAATTCGTGAACGGACTTCGTGTGACCGACGCAGAGACCATGGAAATTGCCGAAATGGTTTTAAATAAGGTGAATAAGAGCCTTGTGAACATGGTGGAAGAGCTTGGTGTGAACGCCGTTGGTTTGAGCGGTAAGGACGGCGGACTCTTAAAGGTAGAGAAGCGTTATTCCGAGGGACAGGACATTGGCTTTGTCGGTAATATTACCGAAGTGAATCCGAAGATTCTGTTTGATATGTTAGAGAAGGATTTCCTGCCGATTGTTGCACCGATCGGATATGACGAGAATTTTGATACCTACAACATCAATGCGGATGATGCAGCCTGCGCCATTGCGAAGGCCGTCGGAGCCAACAAGCTGGTATTCCTTACGGATATCGAGGGCTTATATAAGGACATCAATGATAAGGATTCCTTTATTTCAAGAATCCGGGTTTCCGCAGCGGATGCGCTGATTCAGGAAGGTATTATTGGCGGAGGCATGCTTCCGAAGTTGAATAACTGTACTTCTGCAGTGAAGAATGGGGTAAGCCGGGTACATATCCTTGATGGCAGAATCCCTCACAGTATGCTGCTTGAAATCTTTACCCACAGCGGAATCGGAACAGCCATCGTTCCGGATGATGATCCAATCAGTGATGAAAAGTAAGAGTGCGGAAGAACTGTAGGGATACAGATGAGTGAATAACAGGAAATTAAAAGCAGGGAGCTGAAAAATAATGGGAACAATGAAGGAATATATTGACGAAGCAGAACGGGCTCTGCTTCATACCTATAACCGGTTTCAGATCGTGTTGGATCATGGCGACGGTGTTCATCTTTATGACATGGATGGAAAGGAATATCTTGATTTCTGTGCAGGAATTGCAGTATTTGCACTTGGTTACAATAATCAGAGATACAACGATGCGCTGAAGGCACAGATTGACAAGCTGATTCATACCTCGAATTATTATTACAATGTTCCGGCAATTGAAGCGGCAAAAAAATTGAAGGAAGTATCCGGTATGGACCGTGTATTCTTCACAAACAGCGGTGCGGAATCCATTGAGGGCGCGATTAAGGCAGCCAGAAAATATGCGTATTTAAAGGATGGAACAACCGATCATGAAATCATCGCCATGGAGCATTCCTTCCATGGAAGAACGATGGGCGCACTTTCCGTTACCGGCAACCCGAAATACCGGGAGGCCTTTGAGCCGATGATCGGCAACATCCGTTTTGCAAAAATGAATGACTTTGAAAGTGTGTTAAGCCAGGTGACGGACAAGACCTGCGCGATTCTGTTTGAGACCGTACAGGGCGAGGGCGGTATTTATCCTGCTAAAGAAGAATTCATGAAGAAGATCAAGGCGCTTTGCGAGGAAAAGGATATTCTGCTGATTCTCGATGAGATTCAGTGCGGAATGGGAAGATGCGGATCTATGTATGCCTGGCAGAAGTACGGAGTAAAGCCCGACATTATGACCACGGCCAAGGCACTTGGCTGTGGTGTGCCGGTCGGTGCATTCCTGATGACCGAAAAGGTTGCACAGCATTCCCTGACAAGCGGCGATCACGGAACGACCTACGGTGGAAATCCGCTTGCTGCAGCAGCCATTAATGTGGTACTTGATTTATTCGGGGAGAACCATATAATAGATAATGTGCAAAAAACAGGTGCATATCTGGAAGAGAAGTTAAATGAGCTTGCAGATAAGTACGATGTCATTGAGACACGCCGTGGTATCGGCATGATGCAGGGACTTGTCTTTAAGGTGCCGGTTGGACCTGTGATTAATAAAGCACTGGAAAAGGGACTGATTCTGATTAATGCAGGAACTGATATTATCCGCTTTGTTCCCCCTCTTGTAATTACAAAGGAGGATGTGGATCAGATGATCGGTATTCTTACGCAGAGCATTGACGAGGTTCTTTCCTAGTAGTCTTATGGTGGATTGTTCTGTCAATGATGTGAATCGTAATGAAAATTGCAGCTGTGAAGGTAGGAAACGATACCGGATGGCTGTCTGTAGAAATGGAGTTTATATATGAAGAAACGACTCATGGCAATTTTACTCATTGCCCTGGCCGCAGCAGGTATTTTTGCGATTGGAAAATCGGGAATGCCCGTAAAGGAAAAGGAGCAGAGCGAGGACTCATCTCTGTTTTCCAATCATAACAAAGACAGTATTTATCTCTGGTATACTGACGATGCACTAACCACTTATTTAAGCAGTGCGGCAGTAGCCTATAACGAAACACATGATGCCCGGATTGTGCCGGTGCTGGAATCGGGACTTGATTATGTGGAGACAATCAACCGGAATTCGGTGGAATCCAATGTGCCGGATCTGTATGTGATCAGTAATGATGCATTGGAAAAAGCTTATCTGGCAGGACTGGCAGTCCCGGTCGAACCGACTGTAAACATGGAAGAAACCTTTATCGGAAAGGGACTTGCGGCTGCAACCTATAAGGATAAGCTTCTGGGATATCCGTTTTATTTTGAGACCAGTTCCCTGCTTTATAACAAGACGTATCTGCGGGATCTGGCGGTTGCACAGCTATTGCAGGAGCAGGAGGAAGCGGCGGCGCAGGAAATGCAGGAGAACGTGGATTCTGCAAGTGGAGATACATCGCAGAGCAGTTCAGATACCGGAAGTGCAGATGCAACGCAGAGTAGTGTTGGTGCCGGAGATGCACAGAAAGCTGCAGAGTCTGAACGTTCAGACACAGCTTCGGACAGGAGTGATTCGCAGACGACAGAAGAAGCTGTTGAGGAGGAATCTCCTTTTACAGAAGAACAGATTGAGGCAAAGATTGCAGAGTATCTTCCGAAGACGATTGAGGATATCCAGACCTTTGGTGATATGTACGATGCACCGGAACAGGTGGAATCCGTATTTAAGTGGGATGTTACCGATATTTTCTACAATTACTTTTTCATCGGCAATGCCATCAATATGGGCGGTGAGAACGGCTGGGATACAGAACAGGTGGACATTTATAATCTGAATGCAATCCAGAGTATGACCGCATATCAGAATCTGAATAACTTCTTCTCAATTGATACAAGTGCGATCAGCTATGAGAGTACCCTGAATGACTTCATGCAGGGGAAGGTGGTATTTACCGTGGCAACCTCCGATGCCGTTGCTGCCCTGGAGCAGGCGAAACAGGATGGAACCTTTTCCTATGAATATGGGTTTGTGACAACACCATCCTTTAAAGAGGAGGAGCCGTCCAGTTCCCTTTCAGTGACGAACTGTGTGGCAATTAATGGTTATTCGACGAATCAGGAAGTGGCAAATGATTTTGCGAGATACTTAACCTGTGAGTACAATGAAATTCTTTATGACCGTTCCGGTAAGGTTTCGGCGCAGAAGGATATGGAATATCCATATGATGCATTACAGGTTTTTGCCAGGGAATACGAGACATCCGTTCCGATTCCGAAGATGCTTGAAACGGGAAATTACTGGCTGAAGCTGGAGGCACTTTTCGCAGAGATCTGGAATGGAGCAGATGCGAATGAGGAGCTGAAGACGCTTTCCGAACAGATCAAGTACCAGATTACCGGTGAGCAGATCGAAGAGACCTACGTTGAGGATACGGCCGGAGATGGCGAAGAGGATGAGGTGGAATACCTGGATGAAGATTATTACCGGCAGCAGGCTCTGGATAATCAAAGTGAATAAAAGGTAAGAATGAGATTCCAATCATGTGGAGATACTGTGGATAAAGTCCGGATGGACAGAAAGGCAGGAATTCATATGATTGGAATTTTTATTGCACTGCTTTCGGGAGCATTGATGAGCGTGCAGGGAGTGTTTAATACACAGGTGACGAAAAGCACCGGTATCTGGATGGCAAATGTGTTTGTACAGTTCACAGCGCTGCTTGTCTGTCTTGCCGCATATCTGATTACCGACCGCAGCTCCTTCGGAAAGCTGATGCAGATCGAGCCGAAGTATATGCTCCTTGGTGGGGCAATCGGTGCTTTTATCACGTACACGGTCATTAAGAGTATGGAATCCGCAGGTCCTGCAAAGGCCGTGATGATGATCATTATTTCACAGCTTATCGTTGCTTATATCATTGAAGTGTTTGGCTGGTTTGGTGTGGAGAAGCAGCCGTTTGAGTGGAAAAAGGTGATCGGTGCGATCATTGCCATCGCCGGAATGATCATTTTTAAAGCGGAATAGTGCTTGTAAATATTGAAAATTTCTATTACAATAATTAGTAATTGTTATAAGGGCTCCTTCCGGAATCGGAAAGGATGACAATGAAGAAAAAATATCGGTCTCTGGTCCTTGTTCCGGTGATTCTGCTATGTACGCTGTTCGGGTGCCGTAAGGAAAAAGCGGAATTGCTGTTTGAGGATACGGAGAAGATCATAGAAGAGGATCCGGCTGATTTGTCCGGGGATTCGGAAGAGAATCAGAAAGCCGGCAGAAGTGTGGAATCTGGTGAGCTCATGCTGGAAAACTCTGATAGAAATACACTGGAAGAATCTGATACTGGAAAAGTCGGGACGACAGGTGAATATGCAGGGAGTTTTGATGCAGGTATATCTGCAGATACAAGTGTGGGTATCCATAGTGCAGGGATGCTGGAAGAAAAGGAAGCGAAGGTGTCCTTAATGGTGCATGTCTGCGGAGCAGTGGAACAGCCGGGCGTTTATGAACTGCCGCAGGGAAGCCGCATTTATCAGGCGATTGAATGTGCAGGCGGACTAAGTGCTGAGGCAGATCCGGATTACCTGAATCAGGCGGATTTTGTATCCGATGGGGAGAAGGTTTACGTACCTACCCGTGAAGAAGTCGCAGAAATGGATTTCCCGCTGCAGAATGTCATGACACAGTCCGGAGAAACAGGCACAATCTCAGGGACTGCAGTGTCAGACTCACAGAATGCGGACGGACAGAAGAACGTTTGTCTGGTGAATCTGAATACGGCATCACAGGAGCAGTTATGTACCCTGCCCGGAATTGGCAGCAGCAAGGCAAAGAGCATCATTGCCTATCGGGAAGAGCACGGCAGCTTTGACCGGATTGAGAGCGTGATGAATGTGGCCGGAATCAAGGATGGATTGTTTCAGAAAATCAAAGCATATATTACCGTATAGAGCGTTGGGAGATACGGTTGAGGTAAAGGGAAATGGCGAAGAAAGTTTTGATAGTGGATGATGAAAAGCTGATCGTAAAGGGAATCCGGTTCAGTCTGGAACAGGATGGAATGGAAGTGGACTGCGCCTATGATGGTGAGGAGGCACTTGCCATGATTCAGAGTAAAGAATATGATATCATTCTTCTGGATGTGATGCTTCCCAAGAAGGATGGATTTGAGGTATGCCAGCAGGTACGTGAGTTTTCCGGTGTGCCGATTGTAATGCTGACTGCCAAAGGGGAGGATATGGACAAGATTCTGGGGCTTGAATACGGTGCGGATGATTATATTACGAAGCCGTTTAACATTCTTGAGGTAAAGGCAAGAATCAGGGCCATTATGCGTAGAACAACCCCGAAGCAGAAGGAAGCAGCCAAGGTGATTGAAGATGGGGATCTGAAGCTTTACTGTGATGACCGCAGGGCATTTGTGGCAGGCAGAGAGATGAACCTGACTGCCAGGGAGTTTGATGTGTTAGAGCTTCTGGTCTTAAATCCCAACAAGGTTTACAGCAGGGAGAGTCTTTTGAAGCTGATCTGGGGAAACGATTATCCGGGGGATGTGCGTACCGTGGATGTTCATATCCGCCGTCTGCGTGAAAAGATCGAAGAGAATCCGTCCAATCCACGCTATGTACATACGAAATGGGGCGTCGGCTACTATTATTCGTGAGGAATCGGAAGTAATGTCAGAAAAATCAAAAATTTCTTTTCCAGGATTAAAGATTGGACGCAGCTTAAAGCTGCGTCTGTTTATCATTATTTTTCTTGTGGGAATTATCCCGTGTACGATTATTTACCAGGTTATTCTGAGCAACTATGAAGACCGTGCCGTTAAGGTGCGGATTTCTGATGTGCAGAATCAGCTGAAGATTATTGCAGATCATCTGATCACCTATAATTATCTGCCTGACAGTTCATCAGAAGTGATTAATGCAGAGCTCGAGCAGCTTTCCAATCTGTATAACGGGCGTGTGATGATTATTAACGGAAGTCTGAAAATTGTGAAGGATACCTATGGACTCAGCGAAGGAAAGACGATTGTCTCCGAGGAGGTTATTAAGTGTTTTAAGGGCTCCAATACGGCAAATTATGACCGGGTGAACGGGTTTATTGAGATTACGGTTCCGATTATGGAGACCATTTCGGAACAGAACGCAACGCCCGAACAGCCGGAGGGAACGGAAGTGGTACGTGGCGTGATGCTGACCAGTGTTTCCACCGACAGTATTGCCATGACGCTTTCCATTCTGAGCCGGAAAGCATTGATTATCGAGATTATTATGGCTCTGTGTATTCTGGCGCTGGCAATTATCCTGGCTAAAATTCTGATCCGGCCCTTTGACCGGGTATCGGGAGCGATCAGTGAGGTGCAGGAGGGCTACACGAATGAAACGATCAGTGTGCCGGATTACATAGAAACAGAGCATATCGTGGATGCATTTAACAGTGTGCTGCAAAGGATGAATGCACTTGATGAGACGAGACAGGATTTCGTGGCGAATGTTTCCCATGAGCTGAAAACACCGATTACATCCATGAAGGTGCTGGCGGACTCCCTGATTGCGCAGGAGGATGTGCCGGTGGAGCTGTACCGGGAATTCATGGTAGATATTGCAGAGGAAATTGAGCGTGAGGACAAAATCATCAATGACCTGCTTGCACTTGTGAAGATGGACAAGTCTGCAGCGTCCGTAAATATCACATCCGTCGATATCAATGCACTTACGGAACTGATTTTACGGCGGCTTCGACCAATTGCCAAGAAAACGGATATTGAACTGACACTCATCAGTAAGCGCGAAATTATTGCAGAAGTGGACGAAGTGAAGCTTTCGTTGATTTTAACCAATCTGATTGAAAATGCCATTAAGTATAACCGGGAGCAGGGAAAGGTGAATGTTATTCTGGACGCAGACCATCAGTTCTTTACGGTACAGGTTGCGGATACAGGCATTGGAATTCCGGAGGATTCGATCCAGCATATTTATGAACGTTTCTATCGGGTAGACAAGTCCCACTCGAGAGAAATCGGTGGAACGGGACTTGGACTTGCAATTACGAAGGGCGCCGTACAGCTGTTACGCGGTTCGATTAAGGTAGAGAGTATCCAGGGCGAGGGCAGCGTCTTTACAGTGAAGATTCCATTGACAAGATCACTGGCGTAAGCAGGTTCATGGCTGAACTGTAACGGTTCATGATGTACAGCAGCATGATCTGATGTATCGCAGAAGACAGTTGTGTGACAGAATCAATACCTGTTCCTGACAGGGAAAACAGGCACAGTCTGGATGGCAGGGAAGAAAAGGAAAAGAATGATTTTGAACTAGGATAGAAATGGATAGCGGTATGGGAAAAAGGATTGTCGTAGGATAGAAATGGATAGTGGTATGGGAAAGAAAAGGATTGTCTTTGAACAGAATAAATATGAATATCCGCTGGAGGCTACACAGCAGCACAGGGGTAACCCATATGGAAAACAGAAATCTGGCTGGATTCATAAGGTGATGTTCTGGTCAGCATTATTTTCCATGATTTTATTGTGTGCCTGTGGAAAGAAGGAGCAGGAAACGGGAAAAATATATCACATTTACAGCCTGAATAATGAAGAGACTGCCATTACGAGCCATGTTTACCGGACGGAAACCACCGACCAGAAAATCCTGCTGCAGGAGCTTTTGGAACAGCTGTCGGCGCCTGCAGATAAGCTGCAGTATCGTGCACCGTTAAGTGGAAATGTGCAGCTGCTTTCCGAATCGATCACCGAGGAGCAGCTTCTGCTTGATTTCAGTGAAGAGTATTACCGTCAGCCGGTGACAACCGAGGTGCTGACCAGGGCGGCAATTGTGCGGACGCTGTCCCAGATCGATGGTGTGGCGCATATCTCCTTCCAGGTAAAGGAAGAGCCACTGACGGATACCTACGGAAATGTAATCGGGGTAATGAATGCCGATATGTTTATTGATAACGATGGCAATGAAATCAATACCTATGAGAAGGCAAAACTGCTGCTTTATTTTGCAAATGAAGATGGAACAAGGCTTTGTGCGGTAAAGAGAAATGTAGTATACAGCAGTAACATTTCCATGGAGCGGCTTGTAGTGGAACAGCTCCTTTTAGGACCGCAGAAGAATGAAGCCGGTTATGCGGTGTTAAACCCGTCTACGAAGATCTTAAGTGTGACGGTAAAAGATGGAACGTGTTATGTAAACCTTGATACATCCTTTTGGACGAAGTCCTATAATGTCAGTTCAGATGTGATGATTTATTCAATTGTAAATTCACTGACAGAATTGTCCAGTGTGAATCGTGTACAGATTACCATTGATACGGAGGGAGCGGTAGATCTCAAGGATCATGCCAGCCTGCAGCCATCGTATGAACGGAATCTGGATCTTGTGGAGTAGAGGAGGAAATGAATGAGAAAGCGCCCCTTAAGTGTGGGGTGTCTGGTAGTGGTGATTTTGATTTGTATTGTAACTTCCCTGTCACGAAAGGAACCGTGGAGCTGCCCGGAGCTGGAAGGGCAGACGGTTATTGTGCAGGGAAGGGTTTATCAGAAAGAAGTGAAAACCCAGGGTGGACAGGATAAAACGGTAGTCTACTTAAAGCAGGTTTCTTTTACAGGAGACAATCCGGTGGAAGGACAGTCAGAGGAAGGTCAGTCAGTGGTACAGGAAGAAGCTGCGGAAGGTCAGTTACTTGTACAGAAAGAAGCAGCAGAAAGGCAGTTACTTGTACAGGAGGAAGCAGCAGAAAAGCAGTTATTCGCACAGGAGAAATGTGCAGAAAAGCCAGCTGACACAAAAGCCACAGAGAATATCCTGTGTTATTTAAGGGAGGGTGTTCCGGAACCGGAAATCGGAAGCCTGGTTATCCTGAAGGGGACACTGAAAAATTTTCAACAGCCAACGAATCCCGGGCAATTCAATGCCCCGTTCTATTATCAGATACTTCGAATCTCTTTTCGCCTTAATCAGGCAGAAATTCAAGTAAAATCAGACAGGTTTTATAAAATAGCAGAAGGTTTATATCAGTTACGAAGAAAAGCAGGCAGTAAAGTGGATGCGTTGTTACCGGAACAGGAAGCCTCGGTAATGAAGACCATGCTGCTTGGAGAAAAAGGAATCTTAGACGAAGAAATCAAAGACCTTTATCAGAGAAATGGCATTGCACATATTCTTGCTATTTCGGGGCTTCACATTTCCATGATTGGAATGGGACTCTATCAGCTTTTACGAAGAGCAGGATTAAAAATAAAATTAAGTGCCATACTGGCTTCCATGATCATTGTTCTGTATGGAATGATGACCGGCTTTGCGGTTTCAGCAATCCGGGCAATCGCCATGTTTCTGCTGCAAATGCTGGCACAGATTCTCGGAAGAACCTATGACCGGATCACGGCGCTTGCTGTTGCGGCAGTTCTGGTGCTTGTGGAACAGCCGCTTTATCTCTTTCACAGCGGCTTTCAGTTTTCTTTTCTGTGTGTTCTGGGCATATCCCTGATTCTTCCGGTTCTTGGCAATGTCAGAAAGGGGAAAAAGCTGTTTGAAGGAGTTGCCCTGATGGCAGTGACGCTTCCGGTGTATCTGGGAGTCTTTTATCAGATTCCGGTTTATTCGATGTTCTTAAATTTCATTGTACTTCCCATGATGAGTATTTTAATGGGTGCAGGAATTGTGATGATTCTTGCAGCCTTCCTGTGCACGCCGCTTGCTATCCCTGCGGCATGGCTGATTACAGGGATCCTTATGGTATACGAAAGGCTTGGACTGTTTACAGAGAAGCTGCCTCACCATTACTGGACGCCGGGCTGTCCTGCAAAATGGCAGCTGGCAGTATATGTGGCGATACTGATTATTATTGCAGTTCTGGGGAGGACGAAGCGTAAGGCAGTGCTGTATCAAAGGGATTGTATTCACAAGGAGTATATTCACAAGGACTGTATTCACAGACGAGGTGGCTGCGCAAAAGAAATATTGCAAGAGGATCCGCCATGTCATGAAGTATTGCAATATGAAAAGTCACAGTATGAAAGATCACAACACGGAATGGCGCAATATAATATACCACGGTATGAAGTATCACAATATGAAATACCACAGTATGAAATGCAGAATAAAAGAATAAGAAGAATAGCATGTCATGGTGGAAAGTGGATTTCAACATATGGAATTCCTGTAGGAATCTGCTGGGGCTTCCTCTTGCTTGGTGTAGTGATACTTACCTGGCGTTTCCGACCGGAATTACAGGTTACCTTCCTGGATGTCGGACAGGGAGACTGTATTTTCCTGCAGACGGAGGATGGCGCTTCTTATCTGACAGATGGAGGAAGCTCCTCAGTCTCTAAAGTCGGAAAGTATCGGATGATTCCTTTTCTGAAATATCAGGGGGCATCACAGATTAAGGCCGTATTTGTAAGCCATGCGGACAGTGATCATTACAATGGAATTGCGGAATTACTGGAGCAGGCAGAGCTTGAAGGAATCCGGGTAGAAAATCTGGTGCTTACGGATATTGCAGATGAGTGCCGCAGTGAAGGGTATGAAGAACTGGTTGAGCTGGCAGGGCAGAATGGAATTACTGTTCAGCTCCTGCATGAAGGACAGCAGCTTCAGGATGGTGAATTGCTATTCCAGTGCTTACATCCATCAAAAGGCTACCGGGCAGAAGATCTCAATGAAACTTCCATGGTACTGCTTGTGACTTACCGGGAATTTTCCATGCTTCTTACCGGTGATGTGCAGGGAGCAGGAGAAGAGCATCTGACACAGGAACTGCAGGACTGGAAAGAACCGGAAGTGACGCAGATGCAGGATGTCATAAGAATATCAGGGGAAGAAGAGAGTATGGAGGAACAGAGTATAGAGGATGAAAGAATAGAGGAACAGATTGAAGAAAAGAGACCACAGAATAAAATGGGGGCAAATCATACGGAGACAGAATTGACCATACTCAAGGTTGCACATCATGGATCGAAGAATTCCACTTCAGAAGAATTTTTAAAAGCAGCCAATCCCAAGCTTGCCATTATCTCCTGCGGGAAAGGAAACCGTTACGGGCATCCGCATGAAGAAACCCTGGAACGCCTTGAAAAGGCAGATGTTTCATGGTTTTGTACAAAAGATTATGGGGCAATCACCGTGACGGTTGATGATAAGAGCCGTGTGCAGGTGAGAGGGTATATTGCAGATTAATAGAAAATCTTAATTATGGATAGATTCAATTGACAATTTCAAGAGAAAGAAATAAAATGTAACTATCATATAGTTACATAGAAAGGTACTATATGAGTAAATATGAAAAAGCAAAGAAAAGGATTTTAAACATTCCATCGGATTATCAATATTTGGAAGCGCGATATTTATTGGGAAAGATGGGATTTGAAGAATTTAATAAAGGCAAAACATCAGGTTCACGGGTAAAATTTTACAGAGAAAAGGATGGAAGAATTGTTATGCTTCATAAGCCACATCCTACAGATATTATGGATAAAGGAGCAGTAGAGGATCTGGTACAGAAATTAAAAGAAATGGGAGAATTGTAATGAAAGATAATGTTTTGGAGTATAAGGGTTACTACACATTAATACGTTATGATGCACATGCCAGGAAATTACGAGGCGTTATCAATGGAATTGATGATTATGTAGATTTTTCCAGCGATCAGGTGGAAAATATTGAACAGGAGTTTCATCAGGCGGTGGATGATTATCTGGAATTTTGCAAAGAGGTTGGAAAGGAACCATGCAAGGTTTATAAAGGAGTATTCAATGTACGGATACAGCCTAAGCTTCATAGGGAACTTGTGCGAATTTCAGAAATGAATGGCGAGACGTTGAATGCAGTAGTTGAAAAGGCATTGCAGAATTATGTGCAGTCATGTTAAAAATAAAGTAGAAGTATATGGGATGACCAGCAGACAGGAGAAGACATGCAGCGATTGATTCAGGACTTAAAGTCCGGGGATTTCAAAAAAATATATCTGCTTTACGGGCAGGAGGCTTACTTACGCAAACAGTATAAGGACAAGCTGAAGGAAGCGATGATTGGTGATGACACCATGAATTTCAGTTATTATGAAGGCAAGGACTTTACGGTGGGCGAAGTGATTGATCAGGCAGAGACGATGCCGTTTTTTGCAGACAGGAGACTGATTCTGATTGAAAACAGCGGATTGTTTAAGTCGGGTGGAGAGCAGATGGCAGAGTATCTGAAAAGCCCTGCGGAAAGTGTGAATTTCCTTTTCGTGGAGACCGAGGTGGACAAACGAAGCAAGCTGTTTAAGGCAGTGCAGGCGAATGGCTGCGCAGTGGAGTTTGCCACGCAGGATGAAACAACGTTGAAGCGTTGGATTCTCCAGATGATCAAGAAGGAAAATAAGAATATTTCGGAGCGTACCCTGAACCTGCTTCTGGAAAAGACCGGAACGGACATGGAGAATATCCATAAGGAATGCGAGAAGTTATTCTGCTATTGTCTTGATAAGGATGTGATTACGGAACAGGACGTGGAAGCGATCTGTACCAAACGAATCACGAGCCACATTTTTGATATGGTCGAGGCAATTGCCAATAAGAATCAGAAAAAGGCCCTGGAGCTTTACTATGAACTGATCGCATTAAAGGAGCCGCCGATGCGGATTCTATTCCTGATTGCAAGACAGTTTAATCTTCTATTGCAGGTAAAGGAATTGGTGAAGAAAGGCTACGGAAACAAAGCAATCGGGGAGAAAATCGGGCTTCCGGGCTTCATTGCCGGAAAATATGTGACGCAGGCTTCCCATTTCAGTAAAAGCATGATCCGGCAGGCACTGGAAGAGTGTGTTTCTACGGAGGAAGCCATTAAAACAGGAAAAATCAGCGACAACATCGGGCTTGAAATGATTATTATCCGCTATAGTACGGCAGCCTGAAATGCTGAAATGCAGCTTGGTCCATGCATTGCAATAAAGACAGAGTGACATTTATGGGACATACCTTCTGTTAAATTAATACCTGTAAGGAACCTGAAATGAAAATTAAGGTAGAAAATATGTTACAGGAAAGTTTAACAGGAGGTATTGTTATGAAAGGATATGTAGTGACTGCAGGATATATGGGATATGTGAATGGTGGATATATGTTGTTTGCAAGTGAAGAGGATTATCAGGAATATTGTGAGTAACAGTTCAGTCAATCACCACAATCCGGCAGCTTATGAATGGGCATGGCTGAACTGTTAAGTATTATGATGATTGATACAACAGGCACATCTTGACGAATGAAAATCAGAAACGTACAATGGAACTGTTCCATAAAGATTGCAAAGTAAAGGAGATTGAAAATATGAGTATGATTGATACCGTACGCTTCCAGATGATGGAAGCCATGAAAAACAAGGACAAGACACGTAAGGATGCACTTTCGATGCTGCTTTCTGCATTGAAGAACAAGGCTATTGATAAGCGGGCAGATCTGACCGAGGCAGAGGAATTTGAAGTGGTAAAGCGTGAGATCCGTCAGACGAAGGAAACCATGGATCTGGCTCCCGCTGACCGTGAGGATATCAGGGAAGCATGTGCGGCACGTCTTTCTGTTTATCAGGAATTTGCACCCGAAGAGATGAGTGAGGATGCGATCCGTGCGGAAGTACAGGCCGTACTTACGGCTCTTGGCATTACTGAACCCTCCGCAAAGGACAAGGGCAAAGTGATGAAGGAGCTTATGCCGAAGGTCAAAGGAAAGGCAGACGGCTCCCTGGTCAACAGGATAGTCGGTGAAATATTAGCGTAACCATTGCATCAGGAACATACTACAGCTCATGACATGTCAGGTTGTCATATATATGAGAAAAACTGGTGAAGCCTTCTCAGGTCATGAGCGGGAAGGATAAGAGATGAATAAGGATTTAACCACAGGAAAACCGGAGAAGGTACTGTGGGGGTTTTGTCTGCCTTTGTTTGGAAGTATTATTTTCCAACAGTTATACAATATCGCAGACAGTCTGATTGCCGGAAAGTTCGTGGGGGAAAATGCACTTGCGGCAGTTGGAAACAGCTATGAAATCACGCTGATTTTTATTGCATTTGCTTTTGGCTGTAACATCGGCTGTTCGGTCATTGTGAGCAGATATTTTGGAGCGAAGGAATACCATAATGTCAGGACAACAGTACATACGACACTCTTAAGCGGTGCCGTTTTGTGTGCACTTTTGATGCTGCTTGGATTCCTTGGGTGTCATAAGATGCTTACGATGATTCATACACCGGAAGAAATCATGGCGGATTCCCGGTTATATCTGATGATTTATATTGCAGGACTGCCGTTCCTTTTCTTCTATAATATTGCAACGGGAATTTTCTCAGCACTGGGAAACTCGAAGACGCCGTTTGTTTTTCTGGCATGTTCATCGGTTGCCAATATTATTATGGACTATATTTTTGTGAGGTTTCTTGCGATGGGCGTTGCCGGAGTGGCATGGGCAACCTTTATCTGTCAGGGAATCAGCTGCGTACTTGCCATTGTGGTTGTGTTCCGGCATCTTGGAGCACTTCCGAGCGAAAAGAAAGCCGCCTGGTTTTCCATGCCGATCTTTTTACAGATCTGCACGGTGGCGATTCCAAGTATTCTGCAGCAGAGCTTTGTTTCTGTCGGAAACATCATTATCCAGAGCCTTATCAATGGCTTCGGTGCATCGGTAATAGCAGGATATGCGGCAGCCATCAAGCTCAATAACCTTGTGATCACATCCTTTACCACACTGGCCAACGGAATTTCGAATTATACCTCGCAGAATCTGGGAGCCGGTAAGTATGAAAGGATTCATGATGGCTTTAAGGCCGGAATTAAAATGGTATGGACACTCAGTGTTCCACTGGTACTGCTTTATGTGATTGCCGGAAGATGGCTGGTCTATCTGTTTATGGACAGCAGCAGCGGACCGGCAATGGACACCGGAATTCTGATCTTAAGAATTCTGGCACCATTCTACTTTGTGGTATCGGTGAAGCTTGTGACCGATGGAGTGCTTCGTGGAAGCAGCATGATGGGAGCGTTTATGATTGCAACGTTTACGGATCTGATTCTGCGTGTGAGCATTGCGGCAGTTTTATCTTCGAAGCTTGGCAGCATAGGAATCTGGAGTGCATGGCCGGTTGGCTGGGCACTTGGAACCATGCTTTCCCTGTTCTTTTATTTCAGGGCAAAGAAAAACCACTTCCTGTTAAAAAGCAGGGAAATGGTTCAGATCGAAGAAGAGGAAAAACTGGAGGTTTAAGTTTGATATGGGTAGAAGATCCGCACCTGCACATCACAAAGCCTTGCGGACTTCGATTGCTTTCATAGGGCACATCTCCTGACAACAGAAGCAGGAGATGCAGCCCTTTTTCTGAAAAACGGCCCTTTTCCTTCCGGACCGGTCTTCTTTGATTCTAATGATGTGTGCCGGACAGCTTTCGGCGCACTTGCCACAGCCGACACATTTGCTTTTGCTAAGAAGGGGATAGGATTTCAATAATTTTCCCATAACAAATACCGCAGGCTTACGTAAAAAGCCCGGGAGTGCCGTTGAAAAATCCAGCTTTCTGGTATCCGGTATCTGAAAAGGGGTGAGATCCTCAGGGATCGCATCACCAACGAGCTGGATCTCTTCAGGATGGGCAAGGCCCTGTTCTACTGTCTGACGGATCATTACAATGCTCATGGGATCCAGTTTCATTAATCCGGCAGCAAAATAATCCTGTGTATAAAAATCACGGGCTGCCAGAATCATTTTAAGCGGATGGGAGGTGCCGCCGGTAGGACCGTTTCCTTCCATGGCGTCTACCGCATCGATGATGGTAAGCTGGGGAGAGACAGTCTGTGCCAGCTCTACAAGCATATTCGAAAAGTCCCCGATATCCGGCCAGCGGTAATGCATCTGCGGCTTCTCAAGACCTGGAATGGTACCGAAAAGATTCTTGATTCCACCGGAGTAACCGGTCATGGAATGTGTCTTTAGTTTACAGATGTTAATGACATAATCGGCTTCCACAATCGGGGTGATGAGATGAAAGCTGTGGTTTTTAAAACCATCACTGGTAGGAACCGTCCGGGCAGTAAAGTCCATGTTCATGCGGATATCCGGTTCCAGGGAAGACATGCCACAGACACGGTAGAGATTTTTCATATGTTCGGCATTGTAAAGCCCGCCGGAGCTTTCGGCAAGGGTTATGTCAGTCACACCATGCTCCCGTAAGTAACGTACGACAGCCTTTACCACAAGAGGATGGGTGGTCACCGGGAAGTCCGGGCTTTTCGCCATGACAAGGTTTGGCTTGATGACGACCTTAAGACCGGAGCGCAGGTCATCAGCGATGGATAAGGCATCCATGGCTTTGCAGACAGCGGGATAAAGTAACTCTTCTTTATATTCAGAAACGTGGTATAATGTCTGTAGCATAATTGGAAATCCTTCTTAATTATAAAATGGGGGTTCTGTCCCCGAACAAAAACCATTGTAGCATAAACGGAACAAAAAGATAAGATAGATCTTTGCCATTCGTAAATGAAGAAACGGTCGAAGCCTGTTCAGGAGTGAGCAGTAACCAGGGAAATGGTAATCATGGAGGCATATTGTGGAAAACAGACATTTATCAGAAGAACAGAAACGTACGATTGAAGAATCGGTTCGAAATATATTGGCAGCTCTTGGGGATGACCCGGATCGGGAAGGCCTTGTGGATACACCGGAGCGCGTGGCGCGGATGTATGATGAGGTATTCGAAGGAATGCGTTATACCAATGAAGAGATTGCCCGGATGTTTGACCGGTGTTTTGAAGAACCGTCCTCCGGAGAGATGGTTTTAGTGAAAAATATGGATGCATTCAGTTATTGCGAGCATCATCTGGCGCTGATGTATAATATGAAGATTTCAGTAGCGTATCTTCCGAAGACAAAGGTGATCGGCTTAAGCAAGGTTGCGCGGATCGCAGATATGGTATGTAAAAGGCTGCAGTTACAGGAACGGATCACTTCGGATATTGCACAGATTATGCAGCTGGTACTTGGAACGGAAGATGTGCTGGTACACATTGAAGGAGAACATAGCTGTATGACAGCGCGTGGAATCCGGAAGCCCGGAACGGTTACGACAACCACGGTTTCCTGTGGGGCATTTAAGACGGATGCAGCGTTGCGCACAGAGGTATTCAGCCAGTTATAAACGGATAAAGCAGCTGATTTGCATTACAGACAGGAGGAAATGGTACATAGGGGGAGCCCCGGTATGTGCCGGTAAAACGGAAAGTCATGGCAAGAGGAAGTCACCACAGCAGTGGCAGTCATCACGGAAGCCACCACAGTTCACACAGCTCACATCACAGCTCATCGCACAGAAGCTATCATAGAAGCACAGGCTATCATTCCCACAAGAGCCCGAATTTTCATTCACACAGGGGCGCCTATAATAATTTGGAGAATCCGCTTAGAATGGCACCTTCCGGAGTCGAGAGCTATCACGGGACATGGATGTTTGGGAAGGATTATTTCATTAATACGAATGATGAGTATTATAAGAACCATTTTGATGAGGATAAAATTCCATGGCCGGTGCGCTGCAGCGGAGTGTTTGATGTTGTGCTGATTCTTGCGATGTTTGGAACCTTTCTGAATCTATTTTATGAGCTTCTGATTCCCTTCTTTGAAAATATTTCCATGACGGATGGGGCATTTTATGCTGCAGACCAGCTGATTTATTTTGGACAATGGCTCCTTCCGGTACTGCTGATTTCATGGAAAGGCTGGGCAGTCAGAAGAGCTGACCAGATGGAACGGGCCTTTTGCCTTGAAATGATCCAGTACTATCAGGCTATGAAGCAGAAGGATGAATATGAGTTTAAAAAGAAGGAGCATCAGGCGTCCTTACGATATTATAAAGAATGCCCGAACTGCGGGGCACCGGCAGGTGAAAATGATACGGTCTGTGCCTATTGTGACAGTTCTCTTCTGATTCCGGAAGCCAGAACGTGGGTGGTTCCGGATGATATTCCGGCATCTGCGCTTGTGGAGGGACAGGAGCAGGATAATCTGTCGCAGAGCCCGCAGGAGTGGATGAAATAAGTAAAAGTAATAGAGGTATAAATTGAAAATAAGCAGGCAGAAGGTCAGGTGAGAAATCATCTGGCTTTTTTGCTTTTTGAGTGACATTTATGGGACACATCTTCTGATAGACTGGGATCATGGAAATGAGAAAACATTGGGAAACAGATTCAACGGAATCAGAATGGAGGAGTCATCATGAGAGAAGGAGCAAGGAGAGTAATTATAACCGTCAGTGCACTGGTATTAATCGGAATTACCGTCTTCTGTATTTCCGGAACAGTACACAGCAGTGAAAAGGTGGAACGCAGGGAACGGGAGAATTACTACCGTGAGATAGAAGCAGAATATGTGAAGGAGGTGCGGTTTTTCCTGAATGAAGAGGGGTATTCAAACAGCGGCATTACCATGACGAAGGTGATTGATGAAGAAGAAAACAGAAGCTATACCATGACCATTCATCATCATGGGATCGGAAATCTGCAGCAGGAAGAACAGGAGCAGCTGCAGGAGGAGCTTTTGCAGATCAGGAGAGAGAAAATGGAAGGGGTAATTACCTATATCTTTCTGTAAAGAAAAGTAAAGGCTGGAGTAAAATTTTATTCGGATAATGGAAAAGTAAAGCAAAAGAATGACAAGAACTCCAAACAGGGTTATACTTAAATATATATATCTGAATGGAGGATCTGACAGATGAGACCACAGGCAGGACAGCTTTATCGTCATTTTAAAGGAAATCTGTATCGGGTAATTGCCATCGCAAAGCACAGTGAAACGGGAGAAGAGCTGGTGATTTATGAGGCGCAGTATGGAGATCATCAGGTGTATGCGCGTCCCCTTTTGATGTTCACGGAGATGGTAGACCGTATGAAGTATCCGGATATCCGGCAGCAATACCGGTTTGAACCGGTACAGGAGAACAATCAGCAGGAAGCAGAAGAAATGAATATTGATCCTATGGTACTTGAGTTTCTGGAGGCAGATACTTTTGAAGAAAGACTGAATATTCTCCATGGACTGCATGCACGGGTTACGGATGATATGATTAATACCATGGCACTTTCCGTCGATCTGGAGATCAAGGACGGAAACCTTGAAGACCGTTATGAAGAGTTGAAGAATTGTCTTCTGACCCTGGAACGGTATGAATGTAACCGACTCAGGTAAAAGACCGCCGGATGCGGAAGGAAGCCCCAGAGTCAGAGTGTACCTGTACCATATGAAAGCTGATCTGCTTAATAGTGACTGGATTTCAATTCCGATGAGGGAATTGAAAAGCCTGAAACAGAAACAGTGGTGAAATCAGGAAGGAGTACACGATGGCATATGATTTGGAGCATCGGCTGGTAATCGGAGTGTCTTCGCGGGCATTGTTTGATCTGTCCGTGGAGAATGAATTGTTTGAAACGCAGGGGGTGGAGGCTTACTGCCGGTATCAGGTAGAGCATGAGAAGGATTACCTGATGCCGGGCAATGGCTTCCGGCTGATTGAAGCACTTCTTAATATTAATAAAATTCCGGGGCAGGAGGGCAGAGTGGAGGTCATCATCATGTCCCATAACAGCCCGGACACCTCACTGCGGGTATTTAATTCCATTGCGCATTACGGGCTGCAGATTTCGAGAGCAGTACTGGCAAGCGGAGCATCGTTAGCGCCGTACTTAAATGCCTTTCACACCGATCTTTATCTGTCTGCGGATGAAGCGGATGTACAGGCAGCGATTGACAGTGGAATTGCTGCCGGGATTATCTGCTGTGACCGGATTCAGGCGGTAGGAGAAACTGTGGAACCGCTTTCACAGATCCGGATCGCATTTGATGGGGACGCTGTCCTGTTTTCGGATGAATCGGAGCAGCTTTATAAGGAACAGGGACTGGAAGCCTTTGAAGAGAATGAAAGACTTAGGGCAAACCAGCCGATGAATCAGGGACCGTTTGCCAAGTTTTTAAAAACCATCTCGGATATCCAGAAGGACTTTCCGCAGGATCAGGCACCGATCCGGACGGCACTTGTTACTGCTAGAAGTGCACCGGCGCATGAACGGGTGATCCGTACATTGCGCGCATGGAACGTGCGGATTGATGAAGCCTTTTTCCTGGGAGGAATTTCAAAGAGTGATGTGCTGAAGGCATTTGGAGCGCAGATTTTCTTTGATGATCAGGCAGTACATACGAAGCTGGCATCCCAGGTGGTGCCGTCTGCCAGAGTGCCCTATAAAAAGAAAGCCGCGCAGAATAAGGATCCATAGGATAAGGACCCATAGGATAAGGCCCCTTGGATAGAAATGGGTTGAATATGGAAGGAAGAGGATCGTTTGTAGCTGTGAGGGTACGGAACAGTTATGGTAGTTTTGAATAAATCAGACAGGATAGCAATCAATGAGTGACAACGAAATTTTGAAGCAGTGTGTGGAACCGCTTCTTGCATTTTATGACCGTGGACGAAGGATACTGCCATGGCGGGAAGAACCGACACCTTATCATGTATGGGTGTCTGAGATTATGCTGCAGCAGACAAGGGTAGAAGCCGTGAAGCCCTATTACGACCGTTTTATGAAGGCACTGCCGGATATCCGGAGCCTTTCACAGGCAGAGGAGGAAAAGCTCCTGAAGCTGTGGGAGGGACTTGGCTATTATAACCGTGTCCGTAATATGAAAAAAGCAGCGGAAATACTGGTTGACCGGTATGGCGGTGAAATGGCTCCTTCCTATGAAGATATCCTTTCCCTGCCGGGAATCGGCAGCTATACGGCGGGAGCCATCAGCTCCATTGCGTTCGGAATCAAAAGACCTGCAGTAGATGGAAATGTACTGCGGGTTCTGTCACGTCTGCGTGCGGATGCTGCGAATATCATGCAGCAGTCTGTGCGGAACGGAATCGAAGAGGAGCTTCTTGCGATCATGCCCGAAGACCGGCCGGGAGATTTTAACCAGGCTCTGATGGAGCTTGGAGCCATGGTCTGTACGCCGAATGGAGCACCAAAGTGTGGGGAATGTCCATGGAAGGAGCTGTGCGTGGCACATAGGGAAGGGCGTGAGACGGATTTTCCCTGTAAGCCTCCGAAGAAGGCCCGGGTGATCGAGGATAAAACGGTTCTGATTATCAAGGATGATAAGAAAGCAGCGCTGACAAAGCGGCCGGAAAAAGGTCTCCTTGCAGGAATGTATGAGTTCCCAAGCATTACTGGACATCTTTCACAGGATGAAGTATTATTATTTTTAAAAGAAAGGGGCTTATCCGTGCTGCGGATTGAACCGCTTAGTCAAAGCAGGCATATCTTTTCCCATAAGGAATGGCATATGATTGGCTATGCGGTGAAGGTGGATGAATTGGCAGAAACAACCGGAAATCCGGAGGATTCCCTGGTGTTCGTAGAGCAGCGGGAGGCACGGGAAAGATATCCGATTCCAACAGCCTACAAGGCATATCTGAAGGCATTTCTGGAAGAGAGTTAATGGAGTATAGCTTGAAGCATCTGCTGCTGAAGGCTTGGGAAATGAATGGCAGCAGTGCAAAATTATCTGGAGGATGGCACATGAAATTATTATCGTTTGCAGTACCATGTTATAATTCCGAAGCATATATGGAAAAATGTATTGAATCACTTCTTGCTGGTGGAGAAGAGGTTGAAATTCTGATTATTGATGACGGTTCGAAGGACCGTACCGCAGAGATTGCTGATGGCTATGCCGAAAAGTATCCGACGATCGTGAAGGCAATCCATAAGGAAAACGGGGGACATGGTTCGGCCGTGAATACAGGAATTGCAAATGCCACAGGCTTGTATTTTAAGGTGGTTGACAGCGATGACTGGGTTAAGGAAGAGGTATACCGGCAGATTCTTGCAAAGCTCCATGAGCTTACCGGCGGTGAGACCACACTGGATATGCTGATCAGCAACTTTGTTTATGAAAAGGCCGGTGAGAAGCATAAGAAGGTGATGCGTTATCGCCATGCACTCCCGGTGGACCAGATGTTTACCTGGGATGATGTGCATCATTTCCATAAAGGACAGTATATTCTCATGCATTCCGTGATTTTCCGTACGAAGCTGCTAAGGGAATGTGGAATTCAGCTTCCGGAGCATACGTTCTATGTGGATAACATTTATGTATTCGAGCCGCTTCCCTTTGTACGGAATATGTATTATATGGATGTGAATTTCTACCGTTATTATATCGGAAGAGAAGACCAGTCCGTACATGAAAGTGTGATGATCAGCCGTATTGACCAGCAGCTCCGTGTAAATAAGCTGATGATCGATTATATGGTTGAGAACCGCTCTCTGGTGAATTCCAATAAGAAGAGATACCGTTACATGTTAAGCTATCTGGATATCATTACAACGATTTCCTCGATTCTCTTAATCCGTTCCGGTACAGAAGAAAACCTGCAGAAGAAGCAGGAGCTTTGGGAGTACCTAAAGAAGAAGGACTGGGTGCTATATAAAAGACTCCGCTTCGGACTCTTAGGCCAGTGCATGAATCTTCCAGGTAAAGGCGGCCGCATGATTTCCGTGGAAGGATATAAGATCTGCCAGAAGTTTTTCGGATTTAATTAAGAATGATAATGTAACTATTCAGTACAGGTCGAAGCATTTACTGCTGAGACCGTAAGAAAATGAT
>ERZ780226.122-NODE-122-length-75754-cov-14.042220_pt1 | contig 75754 bp, 66 predicted proteins | sample MGYA00511165_ERZ780226 | MGnify/ENA primary metagenome ERZ780226 (study PRJEB29588, sample SAMEA2152373) | human gut metagenome | biome: human gut; feature: human-associated habitat; material: faeces | place: Denmark | collected 2008/2010 ...
GTCCCTTGACCCTGCAAGGGGAAATTTTCCCCTTGACCCCTTTCGCGCGATTGAGTTGGTGACACTCCCCTACTTCTTCCGCGTGTTTATCCTTTTATTTACCCTTTACTTCAATTTATCCGCAAACGATGTCGCGCTGAACCGTTCCGGCAGTCCCAGCCACTCCGCGCACGTCGCGCCAATATCCGCATAGGTCTTCCGAACCCCCAAGTCCGTCAAGCCCTTCATTCCCTTATGATACACCAGCAGCGGGATATGCTCGCGCGTATGATCCGTCCCCTTGAACGTCGGATCGCACCCATGATCCGCCGTAATCACCAGCAGATCCTCATCCCCCAGCAGGTCGATAATCTCCGGCAGCTTGCTGTCAAAATACGCCAGCGCATCGGCAAACCCCTGCGGGTCGCGGCGGTGGCCGTAGAGCATGTCCGTATCCACCAGATTCGTGAAGCACAGCCCGTTAAACGGCTTGCGCATGTAGTCCAGCCACGCCTCGATGCACGCGGGATTCCCAGCGGCGTGGTTCGAGCCGGTCAAGCCGCGCAGGGCGAAAATGTCCTCAATTTTGCCCACGCCGTAGGATTCCATGCCCGCGTCCTTCACAGCATCAAGCAGCGTGCGGCTGAACGGCTCCACGGAAAAGTCGCGGCGGCCGCTGGTGCGCTGGAACGCGCCTGCTTTTTCCCCCACGAACGGGCGGGCAATCACGCGCCCGACGCACAAATCACCCGTGAGCATCTCGCGGGCAATGCGGCACATCTCGTACAGCTCCTCGCGGGAGAAAATCGCCTCGTTGCAGGCAATCTGGAACACGCTGTCGGCGGAGGTGTAGACAATCGGCGTGCGCTTCGCCAGATGCTCCTCGCCCAGTTCGTCCAGAATCGCCGTGCCGGACGCGGGCTTGTTGCCGATGACCTTATGCCCGATGCGCTGCTCGAACGCGGCGATAAAATCCGCCGGGAAGCCGTTGGGGAACGTCGGGAAAGGCTTAGCGAGCGTTACGCCCGCAATCTCCCAGTGTCCCGTCGTCGTGTCCTTGCCCTTGCTGGCTTCGCGGCACATACCGAACGCGCCGACCGCGTTTTCATCCGCCGGATAATGCGCGCCGGCAATCTGCCCCAGCCCCATATGCGCCATGTTCGGCAGCGACGGATGGCAGGCATCCACCGCGTGACCGATTGTACACGCGCCCACATCGCCATAATCCGCCGCGTCCGGCAGCTCACCGACACCGCAGGCATCCAAAACCGTCAAAAAAATGCGTTTCATTTTGATTCGCCCCTATCCATTGCAATTAAGGCACCACCGCACAATTCGGCGGCGCGTCTGTCGATGTCTTTTCCGCCATCTGCGGCATGCAGATTCCTCGATTTACCGCCAGTAAACCTTCGGAATTTGCATTTGCATCTGACGAAAAATCCATTCGCCAGCCGACTGCCTCATTGTGCGGTGTTACCCTAAATCTACCCTTGACAAATCACATTCCAAAAGAGGCTTTGTCAAGCCCTCTCCCTGGCAAGGGCGCACTTACTCACCACCTGCAAGCAGACGGTGGTATCCCTCCCGTTGGTCGGGCTCGTGCACTCTCCGATGGGGAGTTTCGCTCTCTGCGGAGAGCGACAGGAAATTCGGCAAACCTCATTCCCTGCACGAAAAACGCCGCTGCTGGCAGAAGTACAGCAGCGGCATTTTTCGTGATGACGCAGCATTGCCGATAGCGCTGGGGCGGATTCTCTATGCAGTTTTTTATAGGCTGCCAGCTCCGTAAGCCTTCGTCGTCAGCTTCAGGTACTCAACGCCTGCCAGCATGACAATACCAATGCCATGCGTATCGTTGAAGTTCCACATCAGCGTGCGATAATAGGCGCGGGAGAAGGAGAAACCTGATCCGCGGCACACGCCGTACAGGTTGCCGTCCCGGTCAATCGCCTGCTCGCACAAGCCCTTCCAGGCACGCTCGACGGCGCTGCGTACCTCATCCAGCACCGCCACATCATACCAGCCGTTACGCAGGCCGCGGGAGAAGGCGCAGATGAACATGGCCGTCGCCGAGGCCTCCAGATAGGTACCGGGTTCATCAAGAATCTGATGCCACAATCCGGAGGCATCCTGCAGCTTCATGTACCCTGCGCTGAGCTCGCGGAAGAACAATAGCAATGCAGGCCGCTTCTCATGGCCGACCGGCAGCTTTTGCAGCAGCTCGCTGAGGGTGAACAGCACCCAGCCGTTGCCTCGGCTCCAGGGGATACGGTTGCTCTTTCCGTTTCGCAAACAGCGCATGTGGGACATGATCTGTTTGTCGGGCATAAAGAGGAGGTCCTTGTATTGAAGCAGCTGATTAGCGCAGGCGTTCATACCTTCCATACTACCGGTCAGCTCCGAATAGCGGCACAGAAAGGGGCCAGACATATACATATCGTCCGCCCAGATGGTATCGTCGCGGCGGCAATAAGCTCCTTCGGAGGTGCGGGGCTGTTCATGGAGCATATATTCCCCAATGGCATCAGCCAGCTTGCGGACAGCCGCGTCGCCGGGCTTGGCGCATTCCAGCATCATGGAGCCAAAGGAGCCGCAGTCGTCCAGCGCGTCAAGCCAGCAGATTTGCTGATTGACCCCCGGAAAGCCATACCTTGCCTGATCATAAAGCGCATACTCATGGATGGAGACGACCTGATCCGCATGGCTTGTCACATAGTCGTTCATGACCTCGCGGCTCAGGAAATGCCCCGCCTGCCACATGCCGTAGAGCGTAACGCCCAGCGGATAAGTCCAGCGGCCAAAGAGCTTGCTTTCCACATAGGGACGCAGAGCAACGCCGTCAAAGCCAGTGCGCCAGGTGATTGTCCCCTCCGCGCCCTCAACCAGCTGTCCCATGGCGCATGCGGTGAAGGCTGAAGTATCCGCGGTTTTCAGCGGGCCCATGATGAGATAAGGTGTCGTCCTTCCATGAATATGCACAGGAGGCTTCCTCCAAGCCCAGTCGCTGTCGCTCACCAGCGCGGCCACCGCCTGATAGGGGCCGACGGCCACAACATCATGCTGTGCTCCGGGGATAACCCGTCCGGGCTTACCGTCCACGATCAGGGTTACAGCGTCATGGGCGGCAAGGGGGACACGGACGCTTCCCTTGAGCCACGCCGCATATACGCCTGCCCCGACAAGGGACTTTTTCTCCGCGCGGGGAAGCCAGGTCAGCTCCGGCGGCATAAAGTCGCCAAAGAAGCTGCCCACGTCAATCTGCATCCGTTCATCCACCGGCTCCGTGTAGAGGATTCCTGCCTCCCCGTCATATTCCTTGTAGGGCAGTACATAATTACAGGGCTCCCACTGCGGCATGGCATTGGCGAAAGCGCAGCCAAAGCCGATCTCCGTCCGCTCGCAGCGCCATACGAAACGATTGTAGCCTGCCCTCAACGACACATCAATCCTGCATTTTTCATGGGTGCGTTCCTGATTGCCGTTGGACTGGAACACCCTTTCCTCATTCAACCACACCTGAACAGGACCGTCGCACTCCACCACGAAGCCAGAGCTCTTGGCCTGCGGACAGTATAGATCGGCGGCGGCATAGACAATTTCGCCATTCTCTCCGCCGGGAAAACGCCGCGCAAAATCCAGCAGATATCGCGCCTTTCGATCCGCCTGAATGCCTGACTCATCAAAGGTGCGCCAGATAAAGGGCGTAACAGGATTTTCCCCCATAAATCGGGTTCCAAGCAGATCAATGATTCTCCCGGCATCGTCGCCATAGCTCCAGGCAGCGCTGTTGCGATCGTCAAAATAGTATCCCATGGTCAATTTCCTTTCTTTTCTGCAATGCTTTCGCGATAGGCGGAACGCTTGGCTTCAATGGCGCGGCTGCCGCCCGCGGAGAGATAGGCGGCCACGCAGCGATCCCATTCCTCATCGAAATTCTCAGCCGGGCACATGATGGTTCGTATGCGGAGCTCCCTTTCCTTCGCGGCCAGGATGTTAACCGTTTCCAGCGACGCGGGGATATATCCAGTTCGCGAAGCACCCGGCTTTGAATATAGCGTACCCAGGCGTTGTCCTCGCAGGAGCCATATTCCTCGGGCATGTTCTCCCGGTCATAGACCATGACGCGAAGCGTTTCCGTCTGTGCCGACGCGCTCCCATGCACAAGGAACGGCAGCGTCAGCAGGAGAAGGAGAAACGAGAGCAGGCACATCTTTCTCACAGGAAATACCTCAATCATTTTCTGTGACCGGGAATTATACCCGGTCGCTCAAACAGCGGAGCGCATATTAAGGTAACACCGCACAAATGAGGTGGTCGGCTGGCGGAAAAGACATCGCCAGCGCTGCAGACGAATTGTGCGGTAGTGCCTTAAATATCCGTGCGCTCGGCCTTTTCAAAGTCAAGAATCGTCTGATGACCGCCGGCATTGATCTCGATTGCGCCCGCGTCAAATTCCGTCTGAGCAAACTCGTTATCATAGCGCTTGTAGCCATGGATGCAGATGGTTTCTCCCCCGACGGTCAGGGGCCTGTTCCAGCCGAAGGTGATCTCACCCTGAGAGGGAGACTGGTAGATCAGGTTGTGCGTGTCGCCGCACACCTTTTTCCCGGCAAAGCCGTCCATGAACGCCTCAAAGCTGCCGTTTTCAGCCTTGGAGCCCATTTCAATGACCCACACGTTTGCGTGACCCTGCGCGATGTACTCATAATCGTCGGCACGGTCATATTTCTCCTGCCAGCTTTCGGCGTACAGCTCTTTGAACATGGCGGGATCCTTCTTTTCCCAGTAGCCGGGCAGCAGCGAATACACCGCCGCATACCCATCGCCTTTGCGGCCAAAGATCCAGCCCTCCTTCTCCACCACCTCGTCCATCTCATGCCTGGGGAAGTAGAGGTGGGAATAGAGGTAATCCACAAAGTCGGGTTCAACGCGGTACAGGCACAGCAGCACGTTTTCATGCTGCACGGCGCGGGGCAGGGTCAGGTTGCCGGCCCAGCAGTTGGGACGGTTGGAATACTCGGTGGAAGCGGGATTGGTTGTAAAGATGACTGCCTTGCCGCCCAGGGAGGCCGTCCAGGGATGCTGCTGATAGCCCATGCGGCCCTTGCGGAAATCCTGCGCGCAGCTGAGGATATAGTCCGGCGTACGGCGTGTGTAGATGTCCACCTGTGTCATGGCTGTGAAGTCGGGCGCATCCACGCAGGGCGCACCAGCCTCATCATGCAGCTTGTAGCGCTCATAGTAGGCGCGGACACGGTTAGTCATCCAGTTCCATGTGGGGAACACCTTCAGCGAGTTCTCAATGGTCAGGCGGTCGGAGTATGTCTGCTGGCCCCAGAAGAACATGATGTTGTCAAAGTCGGCGGGATCCACGCCATAATACTTGGCGTCCGCCACGTCGATGCTCATGCGCTCGCGGTTGGTTTGGATTCCCGTGGGAGCCGCTGCTGCCGCCAGGATAGCCTTGGGACAAACATAGCCGTTGGCAGCCAACATCACGGCGCAGTTGCTCATGGTGCCGGCGTATCCCTTATCAAACAGCAGCGCCATCACGGCGGAGCAATCCTCATAGTCGGGCTCGATGATAAAGCGGGTATAGACGCGGCCATGGGTGGTGGGCAAGTGCCCTTCAAAATGATTGACCGCCAGGTCAAACACCAGCATGTCAATCAGCATGCGGCAGCGGGTGCGGATATCCGCCTCGTCGGCATAGATCATCAGGTTGACCAGACCCAGCATGTCATCCATGTAGTATCCCTGAGTCAGCCATTCGCTGAAGCCGAAGCGTTCACGCCAGTTCAGCCAGCGGCGCAGGAAGGCGGTGGCATGGGCGTGATGCTCAGCGCCGGTCATGCCATTGTTGGGGAACACCACGTCAGGATACATCTGCCCCACCAGATATTCGGCGCTGTGATACAGGATTTGATGATTCTCGGTGAAGAAGCAGGCGTGCACATCGCCGGGCTCGTCCAGCCAATACTTGAAATGAATCAGACTCTGTTCAATCTTCTGTGCCTGCTCCTCATTCAGGCGCGTTCCGCGATGCTCGCGCAGCATACGGATCAGCGCGGGGATGGTGAAATCAGCGCAGTCCAGGCGGGCGTCGATGCGCTCAAGCGCCTTGTCAATGGCGAAGTTTCGAATAGGCGGCGTGTCGATCCCGGCCTTTTGCAGCTCCATCTTCGCCAGATCGTAATACAGGCCCAGGAAGCCGTTGAACGCGTCAAACGCGCCGGACATTTCCTCGGGCGTGGTTGCAGCCTGGACCTTTCCAAGCTCCACGACATGTTCCAGATACTTCAGGTTGTCCATGTGATTATTCCTCGCTTTCATGATATTCATCCGCCGTCTCGGCGGCTATGGTACTGTCTGCGGAGGGATGCTTCCGATACTCGCCGGGGGAGCATCCCATATACTGTTTGAACAGACGATACATGGTCTGCTCGCTGCCAATGCCGACCTGCTCGGCAATATCCCGCTGGGAGATGGTCGTATTCACCAGCAATTCCTTCATCTTTTCAAGGCGGATGCCGAGCAGATAGGCTGAAAAGGTTGTTCCCATCTCCGTCGATATGATCTTTCTGAGATATTATATCCCTGCCCGCCGCATCAATGTGGCCAAGCTCGGTTTGTTCATCCGCAAGGACTGGCTGGACAAGCTGAACATGGCGGAGCCTACCACCACCGAGGAGTGGGTTGCCTATCTGCGCGCGGCCAAGGAAGCCAAGCTGGGCGGCGAGCAGACGGTTCCCTACGCCATGAAGCTGTATGAGAACAGCCCGCTGTTCTCCACCTCCGTGATCGTGGATTCCTTCCTGGACTTCTCCAAGATCACCAAGGAGGACTGGTACTCCCTGTATCACGAGCAGATGCCCGGCGCGAAGGAGGCCTATCGTCTGCTGAATACCCTGTACAATGAGGGTTTGATCTCTGAGAATTTCGCCATTGATAACGGCGACATCCGCGACCGCGATCTGAACCAGGGCTACGCGGGCTTCTACATCGAGGGTCCCACGCAGGTTTGGCCCGATTACAGCGATGAGATGAAGAAGAACGTAGGCGAGGACGCCGAGTGGATCCCTGTTAACCCCTTCGTGAATCCTGACGGCTACACCCTTCACGAGAACTATGCCGCCAACGGCATCTGCATCTTCATTCCCAGCTGGGTGAATAAGGAGACCGCTGTTGCCGCGATGAAGTACATGGACTGGATGGCTCAGCCTGAAAACATGTTCTACCTGCAGAATGGCATTGAAGGCGTTCACTATGATCATCTGAACGAGGACGGCCTGCCCGTTGGCCGTGTAACTAATGACAACCTGCCCGACGACCAGAAGTGGCTGTCCGCTGTCGACCTGGTGTTCCTGTCCAATGGCAGCAGCTTCGGCAATGATGAGCTGAACAACAAGTACAGCGCCTTGACCTTCACCGGCTATGAGGATGTCGTCGCACGTTCCTATGAGTACATGGCCAAGGATTCCTATGCACCCATCGGCTTCACCGTGGCGATTAAGGCCGAGGCCGACTACGACCAGATGGTGCTGGCAAAGCAGGCTGAGCTGCTCACCAACGCCCTGACCTGCGATCCGGCCGAATTTGACGCGGTGTATGATCGCTGTGTGCAGGCCATCCTGGACGTTGGCGGCCAGCAAATCGTCGATGAGCGCAAAGCTGCCTATGAGGCTGGCTTGATCCGCGGCGACTTCCCCATGGAGGTGCTTTCCAAGTAAACATGGACTGGATGATAGCCATCAGCGCTGCTGATATGGCTACGGCATAAGGAAACATTCTCAGGGAGCGATGCAGCAAAAAAGCGCATCGCTCCTTTTGCTGCGGGCGGCTCCCATCGGGTCAGGTGCCCACCACCGGTTCCTTGCCGGGAAGAATTGCTACGAAGATTTCGCTCGAACATCCTCCGTCTTGGTAAATACAGGCTGAGCTGTGACGGACGCGGCGAGCAGCATTCATCCAAGTAAAGGTACGTTCGACAATCCAGCGCCACGGAAGTTTTTCCCACTCATGAGGCTTGATTTTCTCGGAGATGTCCACCCGGCGCCGGAGCTGTTGATTAAGGTAACACCGCACAAATGAGGTGGTCGGCTGGCGAATGGATTTTTCGTCAGATGCAAATGCAAATTTCGAAGGTTTACTGGATGTAAATCGAGAAATTTGCATGCCGCAGATGGCGGAAAAGACATCGCCAGACGCGCCGCCGAGTTGTGCGGTGTTACCTTAACTTCGTCAATACACGTGCCGCGATAACCTGCATCGGCGCAAAAGGCTTGAATTGACGGATACTTTTTGCAAGCCTTCTGCGCTGCAAGAATGCCTGATTTCGTATCGTGAATGTTTGCAGCATGAACCACGATGCCCAGTAAGTTGCCCATTGTGTCTATGACGGCATGACGTTTGCGCCCTTTTGCTTTTTTTCCGCCATCGATGCCGCGCTTTTCATTGTCTGCTACCGTTTTTACGCTTTGCGAATCAATTAACGCATAGTGCGGTTCGGCACTTTTCCCCGCATCTTTACGAGTCTTTTCAACCAAGTGAGCGAGGATCTTCTCCCATAATCCCGACTTTGCTCCACGGCTGAAAAAACTATAAACCGTTTGATACGGCGGGAAATCGTGCGGAAGCTGCCGCCATTGACAGCCGGTCTTTACGATATACAGCACGGCATTTGTCAGTTCGCGCTTGCTCCACTTCCGATTCCGCATTCCCGAATATAGTGGCTCTATTTCTGACCACTGCGCGTCTGTCAAGTCCGTCGGGTACGGCTTGTGCTCGGCTCTTGCTTCTTTCATTCTACTATTATAACACATCCATCTTATGAAGACAAGTTCTTAATTTAATTCTTTCAGTGGAGACTTCTGCTTTTGCCTTTTCAATATCGTTGATGAACCTTTTGCTTTTCAAGCATTTTAGGAAAAAACCCCGGAACTGCGAGCTTGGGTGCAACTTCTGCGTGATATTATCGCAGATGGCGGTTTGGCAACCGCTGAAAAGAAACAGCAATTTCTCACTATCCTGACTGAAAAGCATGCGGAAATTGAGGACTTCCTCAACAATAGGCCGGCGAGATTTACCGAGTATTTTTCTGCCAGCCTTCAGGGCCTTGACGTGGAGACTGGAAAACGGATATACGCTGGCCTTGATCAGACGTCGTTTACCAAATCCAAATCTGATTTTATCCGCGAAGTGAATGAAGCCGCAGACCAGGAACGCGCTTCCCTGCGTGCCACCCAGCTTCGAATCAAGTGGAATGCGCTCTCTGGCTTTGATAATGCACATCAATGGTCGGAACACTACAGCACGCCGATTCTTGCTCTGGTTCCTGCTTCTGAACATCAACAGGCAAAGAGACTATTTGCAACGTTGAAAGCAGTTTCTCCCTCAGATGCGGACATCACTGCGTCATTGGCTTATCTCGATGGGAACCCAACCTTTGTTGAAAAGCTGAAAGATCAGTCCGCGATTGATACAGCCTTTGTCCGTGAGATGATCGGCCAGTATCATACGCTAGTAACGGTAGACGAGGCCCGGCAGGCGATCCGCAGCAGCGTTCCTTCAGACCCTTATGAGTGGGTGACAGGAAGCGCTGCCAAGTCTGCGATCAAAGAGAAGGCAGACCACAATTACTTGTCCGGAGCTAACCAACAGCTGCTTGATCGCATCGATGATATGCAACCTCAGCAGGCCAAGGATTATTTAAAACGTCTTGTTCAAGATAAGCTTGATGTAGGCGTACAGATGATGGATAGCGAGGGAATGCTGTAATGAGAGTTGAACGGCCTGAAGCAATAGAAGCCTTAAAGCAGTATCTATTAAGTAACACTGCTTATCCATTTCTAGTTGCTGCGAACTCCTCTGCAGACTTGAAAGCGCTGACACGTTCTCTTCCAACGCGAGTGCATACTATCAGTATGAGCGATTACTGCACCGATGATGGCTTGCCGGATGAAGACGCCGTTTTCAACGTTTTACTGAATGCAAATAACCCCATTCTGCTTAAGGGTGCGGGTGAGCTTGTCATGCTCTCAGGAAACGCCACATTTTTGCGGAGAATAGCAGGCCAAACATTCTCTCAGAAGATCATTGTTTTTTGCCGGAATCAGGGGACGGAGCTAGAACGTCTGCAGCAGCAAAACACCAAGTTTGGAAGCAACCGTTGGTGCGAATTGTCTTCCAGTTCTGATGTTTCTATCATAAAAGTTAATGCGAGTGTTCCAGTCGATTCCGTCTCCGGTTTCAAGGCTTTACTGAAGGCGCTTGAAGATTTTCCTGCCGGAAAAGTTTACGTTACCACCGAAGTGCCGATTATCTGCTCCGGAGTCATATCAAATGCATATGCAGCGCTACGTGATGAGGATACTTCTTTTGTCATTCCAGAGGGAGTTCTTGGGAAACAGGAATGGACTGAATACCTTGCAAACCGATCCCTCGAAGCAAATGATATTTATCATTGGCGGAACTATCTCAAACTCCTGCTTTTTGGCACGGTATCACCATATTTCCATCTTGTCGCACAGCATTCTCCGAATTACGCCGCATACCGCAAGGAACTGACACACGCAATACTGCACGTGTCGCATGAAAGCGATGCGTATCAGGCCTTATATCAGGAGCGGAAGGCGTTCCTGAAAGCGCACCAAGAAGTGGATATCAGTGAATTTGTACGGGATTCTCATGAGAAAGGTGCAAATCGGATTCACTATCTGACGGATAACACGATTCTTGAAAGGCGCGCGATTCTTGAGGAGACTGCCCGATATGGCCTGAACCTGCCAACGCTGGAGGAAGTATATCCTGATCTTGCGGCATATTTCAATGAATATCAATTCTCCTGTTCAGATGGGGAGCTACTGACGCAATATTTCAAGGATTACAAGAAGCAAAAGGCAAGTAATAAACTTGATCCTGAGTTTTTGCAACAAGTGAATGTTCTCTCTCAGCCAGGAAATAGACGATATAATCTTTTGCCAACAAGAAATCTGCTTGTCGATCAAGCGAATGGGCAGGGAGCTGGTCTCTACTGGATTGACGCGCTTGGTGTCGAATACCTTGGTTTCATCAAGAGGCTCGCTAAGGAGTTAGGACTCTGGATTGAAATTAATGTCGGAAGAGCCACACTGCCAACTCTTACGGAATTCAATCGCGCTTTCTATGAGAATTGGACGGGATTTAAGTGCCCCAAGGAGCCGAATCTTGACAAGATAAAGCATGAAGGAGTTCCAGCCCAACAAAGCACAGGGCCTGCTATTCATCTTGCCGATGAGTTGACTATAATTCGGGATTCTCTCATCACAATTAAAAGCTGTCTCGTCAACCATCAAGCGGAATACTTCTTGCTGGTTTCAGATCATGGAGCCAGCAGATTGTGCGTGCTGAACCAGCATGAAAATAGGTGGGAAATTACGAATTGGCAAATGGAAGAAAATGGCAAACGCTCCGGACGATGCTGTCCAAAGAGTGATGCCGATGAATGCCCTGAGTCCGCGACTGAAAACAACGACCATTGGGTGCTTGCCAACTATGATCGCTTTAAGGGCAGTAGACGTGCTATTATTGAAGTACATGGTGGAGCATCTTTGGAAGAGGTTGTCGTGCCTGTTATCAGAATTACTCTTGCAAATGAAGCGATTGAATGTCATGTGCTTGGTACCGCAGTTGACGAAGTTGCAACTATTATAAAGCCTTTGGACGGACCCACTGTCATGCCGGTTTATTGTTCAAAGCCATCGGCAAGCCTTTTCATCAAGATAAAGGGCAAAACATATCCAGCAATCAGGAGCGAGATAAACCCGTTGGAGTTTTCAGTCGATCTTTCCATGTATCATGAAGTTTGGTCATCATCGTTTACGTTTGAGGCTGTTGCTTTTGATGGCGATAACGAACTTTCAACATTCCAGTTCAAAGTTCAACGGACAAAACGCATGACCCGAAATGATCGCGATGGGACTGATTTCTTTAGCAATTAAGGAGGAATCGTTATGACAGAGAAGCTTCGGGAATATTTTGATGACATGGTTGTTTTTAAGGATTTGAAAAACAACAGTGTATTTTCCTCGCTTGGCTTACCATCATTTACTCGCGATTGGCTTCTGAGAAAGTTTGAGGATGACGAGGGAAACTTCGATATAGAGGAACTCTCTGCGTTCGTGCGACGCTATATTCCGCAGAGAAGTAATTGGAATGCTATCAAAAGCCGCATCGTCAAAGATCATGAGCGTGTCAAGATGCTTACCAAGATTTCTATTGATGTCAATATCCGCACAGGGGAAATTTCTTTCTCCCTGCCTGATCTTGGGTTATCATCGAAAGAAACAATTATTGAAGATTACATCTGGCAGGAAGTGAAAGAAGAACTTGTTTCAGGCCAGGAGGTTTGGGGCATGCTTGAATTGGGGTACAGAGATCCCGATGATTCAGCAAGACCTCGCATCCCTGGAAAAATCCGCCTTATGGCTTTCCAAAACTTCTGTCCGTACACGATTGATCTGGAATACTATAAGGATATCGCCAGCCATTTTGAGGTCTCAGAATGGATTGATGTCCTTCTTGGTGCAATTGACTATAATGCGAGCGGCTATCAATCCGAAGAGGAAAAGCTCACCATGCTGACTCGGCTGCTTCCATTTGTGGAAAAGCGTTTGAACCTGATTGAGCTTGCTCCAAAAGGGACAGGGAAATCCTATCTGTATGGACGCGTGAGCAGATTTGGCTGGCTTTCTTCCGGTGGAGCCATGAGCGTACCGAAATTGTTTTATGACCAGTCTAGAAGAACAGAAGGTCTGATAGCCGGATACGACTTTGTGACACTTGATGAAATACAAACAATTTCCTTCACTGATGTCGATAAAGTGCGTTCAGCATTGAAAGGCTATCTTGAAAGTGGGGAATACACAGTAGGCAACCATAAGGGAATCGCATGGGCTGGCATGATCCTTTGTGGTAATACTCCTAAAGAAATCATGGACAATGACGCCACTACCGATATGTTTACTGAGTTGCCCTCTGAGTTTCATGAGTCTGCGCTTCTTGAGCGCTTTCACGGATTCATCAAAGGTTGGAATATCCCCCGCATGAATGATGATCTGAAGGTGAACGGTTGGGCGCTGAACTCTGAATACTTCTGCTCAATCATGCATGAATTGAGGAATGATTCTAGTTATCGCGCCATCGTTGATCGCTTGATTGAAGTCCCCGACGGAGCAGACACACGTGATACAGAAGCAGTAAAGCGTATTGCGACAGCGTATCTTAAACTTCTATTCCCTTATGTTAGGCAGCCTGAAGATATACGCACAGCTGATTTTAATCGATATTGTCTCCGTCGAGCGTGCAAAATGCGTTCGATAATCTTGACGCAGATGGGCATCATGGATATTGAATATGCAGGAAGAGATATTCCTCAATTCAAGGTAAGGACGATACAATGACTACGATCGAATGTTCCTCTTGCAGGAAGAAGCCTCTTTCTAAGGATGAAGTTGGTGTTTGTAAGAAGATGTTGGGAAAAGGCACAAAAAAGTTCTTCTGTTTGGATTGCTTTGCATCCTATCTGGATACCACCGTTGAAGAACTGAATGAGAAGATCGAGGAATTCAAGGAGGAAGGCTGCAAGCTGTTCTCCTGATTTAAGCGATAGGTGATAAAGAATGATCTACGTCGACCACGCTGCCACGACACGGCTATCCGACAGAGCATTTGAGGCAATGTTGCCCTGGTTAAAGGAAGAGTATGGCAATCCGTCTCAGCCATACTCTTTTTCCCGTAAGCCCCGAAAGGCCATAGCAGAGGCACGCGAGTCCATTGCTGCATGCATTGGCGCGCAGCCTGAGGAAATTTTCTTCACGTCCGGCGGCACGGAAAGCGATAACTGGGCCATCAAGGGCACCGCTCTGTCTATCTGCAGAGAAGGTGCTCTTCTCGTTTCAGCCTTCGAACACCATGCGATTCTACGGGCGTGCGAAGCCATAGAGGCAGATGGGTGGCCTGTGTCTTATGTTTTCCCGTCCAAAGAAGGTGTCATTGAGCCGGAATCCTTACGGAAACAGCTGACGGAAAACGTAAAGATGGTTTCCGTTATGATGGCAAACAATGAGGTAGGGTCAATCCAGCCTATTCAGCAACTCGCTGCATTAGCTCATGCTCATCATGCGTTTTTTCACACGGATGCCGTCCAGGCTGTGGGTCACATTCCGGTGAATGTGAATGAATTGGGCGTTGATTTGCTCTCCGCTTCGGCCCACAAATTCAATGGGCCAAAGGGCGTAGGATTCCTCTATATCCGCAAAGGGACGCAGATTTTCCCACACGAAAACGGCGGCGCGCAGGAAAACAGTATGCGCGCCGGAACAGAGAACGTTGCCGGTATTGTAGGTATGGCTGCTGCGCTACAGGAACATTTTGAAGCGATGGAGACAGAAGCCTTTCACCTTTATTCGTTGACCGATGCTCTTATCCAAGGAATACAGGATATTCCTCACGTTCTTCATGGAGAGAATCAGGAACGGCTGCCAGGTTTGTTAAGTCTCGCTTTTCCCGGATATGAAGGAGAGGCTCTACTGCATCGCCTAGATCTGATGGGGATCGCCGTTTCGACCGGCTCTGCCTGTGACAGCAAGAGGACAGTCATCTCTCATGTCCTCAAGAGCATGAGTGTACCTGAAGAGATAGCACAGTCAACCATCCGAATATCGCTGGGCGTAGAGAACACGATAGTTGATGTAGAGGCTATCGTAAACGCCTTGCATCGCATACTAAAGAAGGACTAAACGATAATTATTATTAAGAGGCGTATTTCATCCTTTATGATTAAGATGAATGCGAAGAAATCTAGATACTATTAGGGCAATTAGTACTCGGATTCATGCAATACACGGAGAATTACAGCGTATTAGATGCTATACAGACTTTGAGGGGTTGGGAACATGAAACAATTTGCCACCTTTCTCCTATTGTTGGTGATAATGATACCATTAGCGGAAACTGCCCATGCAAAGGATGAAATCATCACCTATGAGCAGCTACTGGCTATAGACGAACCATGCACAGTATATGTAGAGGGCAAGACTGGCGATCCCTATCCGATGCATATGAAAGAAACCTTGATGTCAAGTACACAATGGCAATGGCTTATAAAAGATAGCAGCGGAAAATATCGCCCCTCTGGGAAATACGTAAACATGACCGCATACCAAGCTATGGGGATCAGCAAAAGGGGCTTGATTCTCAATCATAAGGATTGTCGTCTGGAAGTCCATGTCTCTGGAAAAGGCCAATGGTCTGTGGCGAGTTTCAGAGTCGTGGATACGCCGATTACATTCAGTGGTATTTTCTGGCCGATATTCTTCATGGTAGCCATATTTGCCGTAACGGTGCCTCTTATCATTCGAGGAATTAATGCACCGCCTGCAAGAAACCAGCCCCGTCAGTGGCAACCTAGCAAGACGTTGTTAGCTGCTTACTTCTTGAGCGAATTGTTCAAGGATAATGGGAAAAAGAAATGACGAAATGATTGGAGGAACGCATGGATTCTGAAGTGAGTGCGATGAGCAGGGCAATTGACCTGGGAAACCTTAGTACCCACGGCCCGGACGAGGAGAATCTTTTCGTACCTGTGGACGTAACCCGCGAGGCCAAGGGCTATGAGAAATGGATCAACGATCACATCTGGCATCTGAACCGGATGCAGAAGCAGCCGGATGAAGTGGTGATTGCGCCTAGTGATCAATGTTGTGATCCATATGAATGCTGGTATTATGGCTACTGCCACAATGATGAATGAGGATGCTATCCGCATAAAGACTGGTAAAAGCACGCCGTACCAATGGATTCGCATAAGCTTTCTACCAATATGGTAAAGCAGCTAACGCCAGGCGGACAGTGTTTGCAAATCCAACATTTCCGGGAAAACCAGCTAACACCCCTACCCAGAATGTTGGCAGAAACAGCGGGAAATGCTCTCTTTCATCCTTCTCCCGTCCACAGCAATCTGGCCAAACACGGTTCTGAAAATCAAGGTGGCGCCTTGATTTTTTTCAAAATCCGACCCCGACCATCCGCGAAAATTAGCAAGACCGTCCGCCTGCGCTTGCAGAAAAAACCGACCCGCTGAAGAGGCCACGTTAGAAATCGGCCATAAATGTTTGCAATTTGCAAACACCGGGTGCTGTGTGTTAGCATGAACTGGCCCGTTTCGGGATACGAAAATACCAGACCCGGAAACTTGCCGATTTAGGGCAAATTTGTCGAATCTGGTATCTTCAAAATGGTGATCCCGGCGGGAGTCGAACCCACGGCCTGTCGCTTAGGAGGCGACCGCTCTATCCTGCTGAGCTACGGGACCATATGGCTGAAGCCCTTTATTTTCAAGGCTGTCAGCGTTTCGGATGATGATATATTCATCACGATTTCTGCTAACATCGGGGTCATTTTCGTGTTAGCAAGCTGCTAATTTTGGCGGTAGGCCATTTTCCCACCCGGCAAATTTAACTCGCCAGTCAGGTGGGAGCACGGAGCAGCTTCCGTGCCGACCTCGAACTCTGCGCCCGTTTTCAGCTTTTGGAAAAGCGGACGTCGACCGTCTTATTAGGAGGCAGTCGCTCTATCCTACTGAGCTATGGGCTCATGCGCCTGAAACCCGGTGATTTCAAGGTTTTCGCAAGTTGCCGCCGAAGAACGCAATTTTCAGCAGCAAACCTATTATAGCATAATCGGCGGATTCGCGCAAGGGAAAAGCAACTTGCGCGCGAAAAATCGGGGAACTTTTTCCTGCCGGACGCGCGATGAGGAGATCATTCCCCCCTTGATAATACCAAGGCTCTTCGACTTTTACGTCCAAAACTCCGCCGTCAGGACTCATCCGCACACTCCTCCGCCCACTCGTCCATCTCGTCCCACTCCGCGTCATAATACGCTTCCTGTACCCGGTGCGCGTAGTACGTCGCCTGCCACTCAATCCCGCGCGGAGTCAGCGAAACGCGGTTCAGGTACTGGTAGTAGTGCCCCAGCTCGTGCGCCAGCATGAAGATGGTTCCCCATGTGTAATTTTGCAGCGCCCGAAAGTCGCCGTCGTAGTCGTAGCCCCCGGCGACGTCGATGGTGATGCTGTCGTCCGGGTCATCCGGCACAAAGCAGCGCCCGTAGCACAAATCGCCGTCGTTCGCGCGGATTTTCTTCGTGTTCGGGATGTAAACGTTCACCCGAATCGGAAACGGGTAATTCGCCCGCAGCCAGCGGACAAACGTATGCACTTCGCGGCGCAGGAACGGATGCACCTGCGGATGAATCCGGATGCGCAGCCCGTCGCGCACGACGGTTCGGTGCAGCGCCTCCGCCGAGAAGTGTTCAAGATTCCAGAGTTTGTTCATCTTACTTCATCCACCCGATTTCCGCCGCGAACGGGTTCACAAAGTCGAATGTGTCCAGTGTTGCATCCTGCGAAATCGTTTGCAGCACTTTCTCGTCCCAGTAGTCCCGGATGACGTACTGCCCGTCGTCGTAATCCACGAAGAACGAGAACCCGTCCGTCACATCGGTCACGACCCACGCGTCCGTGTCCGTCCATTCCGCCGTGATGTACAGCCACGCAAGGTCATCCAAATCGCCCGATTCGGCAAATCCCGGCGTGTCGTATCCGACTGACAGAAAGATAGCATCCCCCTCGTGATAGGTGTCCAGATACGCATTTTCCGGCAGGTTTGAACTGCGCGTGATGGCGTACGTCGCGCTGTCCGCGTCCCACACGGCGGCTTGCAGATACTTGTTCCCGTCCGCGTCCGCCAGCAGGAGCAGCACGCGCAGACTGCTGATGTCGCCCTGCACCACCGTGTCGCCATTGGTAAGCGACGGGTGAATCTGGTCTCCAAACTGCGGATTGATGACGTTCCCCCACTTCGGGACGATGAGTTCCTCCGCCGTGACCGCGCTGCCCGCCCGGATTTCGAGGGGCACACAGTCATCCACCGTGATAAACGTGCGCCCCTCCGCCGATGCCAGCGGCAAGAGCAGGACGAGCATCAGTAGAATCAGAAAAACCGTTTGCTTGCAGTGATTCATATGCTGCCTCCTTCATGGCACGTCAGATTCCGCCGTGCATCAGCCCGGAATCCAGTAATAATACCAGTCGTTATCCAGCTGCACCCGGTGATACCACGAGGGCACCTCCTCCGTGTCCGGTGCGTAGAGTATCCCCTGCGGAATGCCTCCCAGTGCCCGCCATGCCTGCTCAAAGCAAATGCAGCTGCCCACCTCTTCATAGATTTTCTCAACGCCCATCTCCGTCAGTGCGTCCGACGGCGTGTAAAAGGTCGTATAGCGCACCCGATAAGCATAATCGTCCCTGTCCGCCACGAAGGACTGGTAAGCGGGCTGATTTTGCAGATAGGTGTCCGACACCTTGTTCCGCGCATACGCCATCCCGATTCGTGACCAGAGCAGCCACCCGGCGACGGTAACAATCGCGATGCCCAGAATGATTGTGAGCGCAATCATCAGCCGTTTCATGCCGATACCAAGCGGTTCGCGCAGGTCATTCAAAAACTTCCGAAAGCGTTTCATGCGTTTTCCTTCTTTCTTCGCGTTCGCATCGCTTGGGTTGTGAGGAATTTTGTTCGCCTTTGATATATTCGCCGTGGGCGTAGGGAGTTCCTGCTCTTGGCAATACTGGGCGGCAGAATTTACAATTGCACCAAAAAGCAGCCGCAGTCCTCCAACACAGGAACTGCGGCTGTTTGCATTAATAATAGGGAATTTCTCTTACGCAATCGGGATTTTCACCGTGTCGCTGCGCTCGCCGTCGCTGATGGCAACCTCCACCGCGCCGCTTTCGCCTGCTTCCACCACCGCCAGCGCTTCGCCGTAGTAGGTGTCGGTTTCCGGCGTCAGGTAGCTGCCCGGATGGAAGGGGCATGCGCTGCCCGCCGCCAGCAGCTTGCCGCCGCTGACCGTGATGTTCACCATGCCGCGTTCCATCGGCTTCAATTCGCCCGCACGGTCGGTGTAGCGGATGCGGATGTAGCACAAGCGGCCGGGTTTCGTTTTCTTTTCCTCCGGCACGGCGCGCAGAACCGTGTCCGCCCCGGCCGTTTGCAGCTTGCAGCGCCCCAGTACGCGGTCAATCGCGTCATAGGACACGGCTTCAAGCGTACCGGATTGGTACGGAATGGTGAATTTTGCCAAGCAGTCGTTCTTCAGCTGCTTTTCCGCCACCTTCTTGCCATTCAGCAGCAGCGCAACCTTCGCCGCGCGCGCGTAGACCTCAATGTGCGCCTTCTTGCCCTCGCAGCCAGCCCAGCTCCACGACGGCATGGCGTCCGTCATCTTCCATGCCGACGGCGAATGCTTCTCGCCGGAGAACATGACCGGGCGAACCGCGATATACGGCCCGATTTCCTGCTCCAGCGCGACGCGGGTGTACAGCGCTTCGCCCAGCGGACGGCCGTTCAGGTCGATTCGCCCCGAACCAGCCGTCGTCCAGCCCAGCCCGCTGAACTGCGTCGCATACGCCTTGTATTCCCACGACCCAACGCCGACTTCACCCAGATAGTCCATCCCCGCCCAGACGAAATCGCCCACCAGACGCGGGTTCTTCTTCGCCTGCTCGCGGAAGCGGTACGCATCGTTGCAGAACGTCTCGCTGCCCAGAATCAGCCGGTTCGGGTACTTCTTCAGGTCGTGCTTGTAGCGGTAGATGCCGTAGTTGTAGCCCGCAATGTCCATGTTGGCAAACGCATCGCGCGTGCGCACGTCACAGCCGTGCAAAGTCGCGCCGCGCTTCATGAATTCGTCGCCCATCAGACCCGCGAGGTCATTGAAGAACTTGCTGCCGACGGCCTTCTTCTTCTGCGGCTGCACCCCGGCGGCGCGCAGCTTCTCCGCCTTTTCGGCTTCCTTCTTCGCCTTCTCGTCGCTGTACACGCCAAAGCCGATGGAGGACAGGAAGTTGAAGAAGATGTTGATGCCGCAGGTGACAGGGCGGGTATTATCCAGCGAATGCAGGTAGTCCGTCAGCTCGCGGGTGAGCTGGATGCCCTTCTTCTGCGCCGTTTCGCTGACCTCGTTGCCCGTGGAGTACAGGATGACGCACGGGTGGTTGTAGTCCTTGTCCACCATGTCGGCGATGTCCTGCTTCCACCACTTGTCAAAGTACGGCACATAGTCGTATTCCGTTTTGTGGATGTACCAGTGGTCGATGTACTCGTCCATCATCAGCATACCGAGGCGGTCGCACGCATCCAGCAACGCCTTCGAGCAGGGATTGTGCGCGCTGCGGACGGCGTTGTAGCCGTTTTCCTTCAGCAGACGGACGCGGCGCTCCTCGCCTTGCGCATAGCAGCGCGCGCCGAGGATGCCCTGGTCGTGGTGGATGCACGCGCCCTGCACAATGACGCGCTCGCCGTTGAGCAGAATGCCCTTTTTGCCCCACGAAAGCGTGCGGATACCGAAGGTCTGCAAGTCCTCGTCGCTGCCGAAGCGGACGCGGCAGGTGTAGAGGTTCGGGTGCTCCACGTCCCACAGTTTTGCGTTGGGGACAGTCAGCGTCAGGGTGACTTCGCCCGTCGTATCCGCGGCGGCGGATGCAACCTGCTTTTCGCCCGCAAGCACATCCACCGACACGCGCCCCGCGCCGACTGTGCGCACGGCGACTTCGACCGTCGCGGGATTGATGGACACCGTGCGGATGCGAACGCCGTTCAGGGCGATATGCTGCTGCCTATCCGCCGTCCACAGCACCACCGGGCGATAGATGCCCGCGCCGGAATACCAGCGGCTGTTGGGTTGATCGCTGTTGCGGGCAATCACGCGCAGCTCGTTTTCCTCGTCAAAGCGGACGCGGTCGGTCAAGTCCGCATAGAAATTCGTGTAGCCGTACGGGCGCTCGGCAATCTTCTCGCCGTTCAGGTACACCTCCGCCAGATGGTACACACCCTCAAATTCCAGCATCAGCGTCTTGTTGCGCAGGCTCTTATCCGGCGTAAAGCGGCGGATGTACTCGTAGTCGCGTCCCTCGTACCAGCCGCCGTTGATGCCGTTTGCGGACAGCTCCGTGCGGGGTTCCGCCTGCATGGCGTCGTGCGGGAGGGTGACGGGGACGAAGTTTTCCTGGCTGTCCAAATGGCGGAAGAGCCAGCCGGTGTTCCAAGCGGTTGCTTTCATCGGGGAAGTCATCCTTTCCAGTGTATTGTTTTTTATACTATTTCCAAATGAAAATGCGTTGTCGTGTTCTCATTTGGAAATAGTATTTTCTGCACGAAAACCCCACCCGAAGCAGGGCGCTCCGGGTGGGGCGGAATACAGGCCTATCCCGCATTCCGAGAAAATGAGATTACTCCTTGTGCGAGAACGCCTTGACCGTCACCGTCACGAAGGAAATCAGGTACAGCGCCACGCCAGCCAGCGAGCAGTACAGCGCCACATCTTCCGTTGCGGGGCGGTTGACGGGGATGAACCACACATCCGCCGCCAGCTTCACGCGGTCCATCGCGAAGAAGGAGATGCAGCCGATCAGCGCAAAGCCAGTCAGCACAATCACGATGTCCTTCAAAGCGGAGGGCTTCTTCATCTTGTCTGCCGCGAAGAGCAGCACAATGGCGGCGACCGTCAGCACGACGGGCCAGATGTTCATCGCCTTGCCAGCCATAAAGCCGGTCAGCGACGTTAGTAGATAAATCACCAGGGCGGCAAGCGCCGTCACCGTGGCGAAAATGCTCGTCTTTTTCATGCCTTTTTGCCTCCCTTGGAAGTTGCCTTGCTCACAACCCAGAACACGAGGCTCAGCGCCGCCAGCGCGCCAAAGGCGTATTCGCAGGCGGTGTACGCCACGCGCCACGGGGTCATGACTTCAACCGTGCTGACAACGGTGGTGGACTTCACGCCGTTGAGCATCGCGGAGTTCGCCAGCGCGTACAGGGCATTGTGGATGTCGTTCTTAATCGCCAGCAGCATCGCACGGTCGCCGGAAAGCGCTTCCGCGTTCCAGTAATCGACGCTCGCGCCGAAGCCGCAGAAGTTGGTCGTGCCCGCCATCAGGGATTCCTTCGGCGCAGCCTTGAGCGAAACGCCGGTGAAGTCCGTCACGTTGTAGCCGTGGAAGCCCCATTCCCCCTGCAGGATGTTGACCATCGTCGCCACGTTTGCGCTCGCTGCCACCGCGCCGTGGCGGTTGTAGGAGGTCATCACGCCGCGCGCGCCGGAGGTGTAGGTGTTGTCCTTCGTCGCGTCGCCCTCAAAGGAAGCGGGCTTGCCGCTGCCTTCAAACGCCTGCTGCAGGTTGCGCAGCTCCAGCTCACGCGCCTTCTGTTCGTTCATGAACACGGCGACGCCGGAACGGTTGATTTCCTGATCGTTGAAGCCCATGTGCTTGATGTTGACGAGCGTGCCCTTGCTCTGCGCGCCCTGCACCACAGCGCTGCCGACATAGCCGGACAGAATCGGGTCTTCGGAGTAGTATTCCACGCCGCGGGCGTTGTACGCGTGACGGTGGATGTTCATGCCCGGGCCAATCATAATCGGCAGATCCAGCACGAGGGTAGATTCGCCGAGGATGATTTCGCCGTTTTCAAACGCCAGTTCCTTGTTCCAAGCGTAGGCGAGGTTCACAGGAGAGGGCGCAACGCGCGTGCCGGAGGTGTAATCCGCCGCATCCGCGTAGGGCACGCCCTGATAGCCGCCTTCGTTCAGGTAGTGGGAGTCAGAGCCGCCGGGGCCGTCGTCCGCAGCCTTCTGCGGCATGTTGACGGAAGCGATGCCCTGAATGTTATGGAACGCATTGGCGGAGAAATCAAGGAATTCCGCGACCGTAACCTTGTTGACCAGCTCTTCCCAGCGCGGGTCATCGTAAGGCGCGTTCTTCATGTCGTTGATGGTGAGCGTAGACGTGGTGTCGCCAAAGACAAGGTCGGACACGTCGTCATCGGTCTTGAGGGTATACAGGTCGTTGTTCAGCAGGCGGGAAACCGTCGCGTTCGCGGTCAGACCGGAATAGGTCTTGGGGAACGTGCCGTTCCAGTCGGCGCGGCTCAGGTAGGTCACCGTGCCGGGCTCAAAGGCGTTGTAATCCATGGCGTAGTCGCCTTCGGTCAGCTGGTTGGTGATTTCCGTGCCGTTCTTGCTCACGGCGAAGGTGGTCTTGTCCACATCGCCCGTCCACGTCCACTTGTAGGTCTTTGCCGCGTTGCCGTCAGCGGTCATGCCGTCCGCGACAGTCTTGCCCTGCGCCGCAAGCACGTTGTTCAGCGCGTCATGCGCGTCCGTGCCGATGGCGAAGTAGTAGTCGCCGGGGTCGACGATGTAGGTCTTGGCGCCATTGGTGTCGTAGGAGGCGAGGTTCGCCAGATCAACCTTCATGGTGATGGTCTGGGATGCGCCGGGCTGCAGCGTAGAAGTCTTTTCAAAGTCCATCAGCTGCACAGCGGCCTTTTCCACGCCGTTCTGGCGGTCATAGTCGGTGTAAGGCACGCTTGCGTACACTTCCACGACGCTCTTGCCCGCCACGTCGCCGGTATTCTTCACAGTCACGGTGACGGTCGCGGTCTTCTTGTCATCCGCAATGGTCACGCTGTCCAGCGTCTGCTCGAAGGTGGTGTAGGACAGACCGTAGCCGAAGGGATAAACGACTTCGTTAGCGTAATCCCATGTGCCGTCCTCGGTGGCGACGGTGCCGTCAGCGTTGGCGTAGGTGCCAGCCTTGGCTTCCGCGCCGCCGTTGCCCAGCACAATATCGGCATAGCGGGTTTCGTAGTAGCGGTAGCCGGCGTAGATGCCTTCCGCCTCAATCAGGTAGGAGTTGACATTCGCGTCCGCCGCGAAGTCCGCCGCGTTCGTCCACGGGATGTTGCCGTAGTTCGCCATAGCGGGCGCGAGGGCGCTGTTCTTCGCCATCACGTCGCCAAGGTGCGCGGAGGGAGAGACGGTGCCGTTGAGCACGTCCGCCACGCCATAGAAGCCGTACGCGCCGGGGAAGCCGATCCAGACGATGGCGTCGATGTCCGGGTCGTCCCTCAGGTTGGCGATTTCCATCGGGTTCGTGGCGTTGACCAGCACGATGACCTTGTCGAAGTTCGCCTTCGCCTCGTTAATCATCGCCATTTCCTCGTCCGACAGGGAGAGGATGTTGCCGGTAACGGTGCTGACGCCTTCCGCCAGACCTTCCTTGCCGGGATAGTAGCCATTGCCGGCTTCGCTGCCGGGGCGGCCGACAACGACGATTGCCGCGTCGCTGTATTCCGCGTAATCCTTGCGGAAATCAGCGTTCAGGGCGGTCAGCTCGTCCAGCGTCAGTTCGCGCGGGTCATTGTACGCGGTAATCTCGGCATATTCCGGGATGATGCCGCCGCCGAAACGGGGCTTCGTCCACGTCTTATCCGCAAAATACTTCGCATACGCCGCCTGCACGGACGGGTTCAGCTGGAAGCCGCGCTCGGTGAAGCAGTCGAAAATCTGCACGGTCGCGTTGCCGTCGGTAATCGAGCCGCCGGAGGAGCCGTACACGGGCGCGTAGCTGCGCACGCCCAGCATGGTGATTTTCGCATCCTTGCTCAGCGGAAGCGCGTTGCCGTCATTCTTGAGCAGCGCAACCGTTTCCTGCGATTCGCGGATGCCAAACTCCTTCAAGCCCTCGAAGGCTTCCTTGGCCGTCTTAAACTTGGAGACGTACGACCACGCCTCGCCGGTTTCGTCAACTTCGGTCACCGTCAGCTGACTGCGCGTGTTGAAAAACGCATCAACGGATGTACGATACGTCTCCAGAATAGAACCAGCCATCAGCGAGATGGCCAGCAGCAGGGAAAACACAAGCGTTAATCCCCGCCAGAGAGAAGAACGTTTGAACATGGATATCCTCCTTTTACGGAAAATGAATGGAGCAGGGGAACACAAAAGCACCCATCCAAGCGAATTAGACAGGCTGCCCCTGTATTCCAAATTCGGCGTAGATCCCCCTTCGATCACCCGCCGCCTATGTAAATTGTAACACGAAAACAACCGTTTTTGCCATGTCCTTTTTTGCTGGTTTCGTGAACGTTGAATCATTGCTTGACGTATGTTGCGAATCAGTTGATTTTTGTGAATTTTGCTCGAAGGATAACGGATTTTCCGCCGCCAAATATTTCGATGCGCCCGTGCAAATCTTCTTGCAGGGTTCATTTTTCTGTGTTATAATTCTATCATATTATATTATCCGGAAAGGAGCGCGCACCCCTCCATGAAAAAATCGCCCAAATCCGCCAAATTCTTCGCTTCCCACTGGTCAGCCTTCCTCCAGCAGTTCAAGAACCTCCACCTCCGCGGGGATCGCTTCGTCATGCTGACCGTTGCGGGTCTAATCAACGCGTTCGGCGTCAGCGTTTTCCTTTATCCCGTCAATCTTTATGACTCCGGCATTTCCGGTACGGCGATGCTGCTGGCGCAAATCACCCCCGATTGGTGCAGCCTGTCGCTGATTTTGCTGCTGCTAAACGTGCCGCTGTTCCTCTTCGGGCTGAAGCGGCAGGGCGTGCAGTTTACCATTTACGCCGTGTATTCCGTGTTCATTTACTCCCTCGGCGCGTGGCTGATTCAGGGGCCTTTGCCGCTTGACGTCAGCATTTCCTCGCCGCTTGCCGGGACGGATCTGCTGCTCTGTGCGCTCTTCGGCGGATTGATTTCGGGCGTCGGCAGCGGGCTTGCCATCCGCGGCGGCGGCGCGATGGACGGCATGGAGGTCATGGCGGTCATTTTCGCCCGCAAGCTCGGCATGACCGTCGGCACGTTCGTCATGAGCTACAACGTCGTGCTGTACATCCTCGCCGGACTGCTCCGTTCCAGCTGGATTCTCCCCCTGTATTCCATTATCGCCTACGCCGTCGGGCTGAAAGTCGTCGATTTTGTAATCGAGGGCATCGACCGCAGCAAAGCGGCGCTGATTGTCACCCGCAACCCGGACGCCATCTGCCGCGCATTGGGCGAAGCGTTCGGCACAGGCATGACGTGCATCCCGGCGCAGGGCGGTTTTTCGCACGAGGAAATGACGATTGTGTACTTCGTCGTCAACCGCTTCCAAATCAGCCGGATGAAGGACATTGTGCATGACCTCGATGATCGCGCGTACATCACCATCAGCGAGGTGGCGGACGTATTCAAGCTCAATCAGGATAAGCTGTCGCAGAAGGTGGATAATCAGCCGCTGCTGCCGAGGAGGAAGTAAGCCCCTTTTGTCCCCCTTCTTGACGGAACGCATAGCCCCATGCTATAATAAGAACGTAGGCAGTGCAGGGAGGTGTTTTCATGTGCCGATTTTTGCTGCAAGATGGACTGTCGGTTGAGATTCTGCAATCGCTATCATTCCGCACAAATTTGGGACTTTCTTTGAAAAACAGCCTTGCGCACTTCACCAAAGCTGCACTTTTGCACGAAATTGAAGAAATTTCCGTTTGGTATGACGAGCATGAAGCCTTAGAACAGCTTGCTTTGGACTATCGCGTCAAGTCATTGGAATCGGCTTCACACAAGTATGACCGCTATTTTCCGGACAGACCGACGGCAAAAGTTTTCAATGATTTGCTGGGTTTTCGCTCTCTGCGCGACGATTATGATGAAATTCTGAAAAATCCGCCGCCAGATGCACTGCGGATTGTGAATATGTCGCATGGAAAAGCGAATGACGACGGCTATCGCGGGGTGCATGTCTATTATCAGCTGGATAATTTTCATTATCCTATTGAAATTCAGTATAACACTTATTTTGACCGTCAGTTAAACAACTGGCTGCATAAATACTTGTACAAAAAGCAGTATCCGCTTGCTGTTGGTGCTCAAATGCGCACCCTCTATGAGCAGGGCAAAATTAAGAATGAAGCAGAATTTCAGGAGGTGTTATCCGATGTGCTACGTTGTGGCAAAGAACGCCAATAAAATCGGCAGTGTGGCAATTCGCATGAAGCTGGGAAAACCCGTGGTTCAGCTGAAGGCAGAAATGAATAGCCGTTATCTTAACAAAGGCATCCAATTTGTCACCATCAGCCGCCCCTCCGCCTATGGCGAATACGCCCCCTACCGCTTCGTGGACACGATTCCGGAGTTCAAGGCGGAAGTCGCGAAGCTGTAATTTCCCACAAAGCTGTAATTCCCCCACAAACACGCGGCGCACAAGTCCTCACCGACCTGTGCGCCGCGTTTCTCTATTCTCCTCACTTTTCCCTGACCCAATAATACTCGAATCTTTCCCCATGGTGTCCCATCACCGGCTTGTCGCTCCGCACGAATCCGCATTCCGTCAGCGTCGCCACACGCGCAACCGCATACGGCGCGGCTTTCGTCATCAGCGTGCGGCAGTTTAGCAGCGCGTACGCATCGGGCAGAAGCGCGTCCATCACTGCCGCCAGCACGTCCGACTTCTCCCACGCGCTGCCGACATCCACGCGCAGGATGCCCATGCCGCTGTACGGGTCGTCCGGTGACTCCCCGCGGCGGCAAAGCTCCACCGTGCCAATGACCTCGCTGCGCAATGCAATCGCCCAGCGCACAAACCAGCCCTGCTCCCACGACGTGCGCCAGAAGTCCATCGCACGGCGCATCTTCTCCGGCGTGTCGTAATAGAAAATGTCACCGTGGCAGTTGTCGCTGTTGAAGAACGGCAGCGCCAGCGGGTCGCCGTAGACGCGCAGAAGCGCCGCTTCATCCTCCGCCGTCACCGGGCGCAGGCGGATTTCGCCCTTCTCCATCGTCGGGATGGATTCGTATACATTCATGCCTTTTTCTCCTTCCGGATGCCCAGCGTCAAATAGCGAATCCCCGGAATCCGGCAGATGACCTCCGACAGTCCCAGCGTCACGCCGAAGCCGATCAGCAGCGTCAGCAAATACATCAGCGCTGCCGGAAGCGTCGTCCGCTCGGTCAGCAGGAGCGCCGTCAGCAGCAGTACGGGGTAATGCACGAGATACAGCGCGTAACTCCGCTGGGTGAAAAAGCGCGAGACCGCTGTCTCCTGATGGAGATAATGGCGCGCATTGCCCAGCACCGCCAGCACCACCGCCCACAGGTACACATTCGCCCACAGGCTTTGCAGATATGCCGCGTCGGTGAAATTCTGCCCGTTTGTCCACACGCCATACGCCGCCGCGCCGATGACCGCCGCCGCCAGCGTCCCCCAGCGCATCCGCTCCACGCGCGCCATCACCGCTTCGTGCGCGAACACCGCGTACCCCAGCAGGAACGCCGTCAGGTAAATGCCGATGCGGTAGGTGGTGATGACGGGCATGTTGCCAACCTGCGCCGCGCCCCAAATCAGCAGCGCAAAGGCGCAAATCAGCCATGACGGGCACTTTTCGCCGATGCGGAAAAGGCGGTCGTTCCGGTCGATTCTGCGAATCAGCACCAAAATCGCGCTGAACAAAAACAGCAGCTGCACGAACCACAGCGGCCCAATGCCCGACAGCACCGAAATCGGGTACAGCAAGGGCTTCGGGATGGTATCCACCGCGCCGCCCATGCGGATATTCAGGTACCCCGTCACCCAGTGCAGCACGAACAGCCCCAAGGTGGACGGCACAAGCAGCTTCCGCGCCCGATTGCGCAGGAACGCGCGATTCCCCTGCTGGACAAGCGCGAGCCGGGCGCACATGCCCGCCACGACGAACAGCAGCACCATGAACCACGGGTACACCGTGCCGGAAATGGTATCCAGAAACGGCAGGTTTCGCGCATTCGGCACACCGCCGAAGATGCCGACCCCGTTGAAGAGGTAACAGACGTGGTAAACAATGACCAGCAGAACCGTCATCCAGCGAATCGCATCCAGATACGCATAGCGGCGCATGGGGATTTTCCTCCTTTATGATAGCATGAATCCGTATTTTTGTGAAGGCGAACACGCACATTTATTCGTCATTGCTCATTGCTCGTTCTTCTGAAATCTGCTCTTGATGCCCTCGAACCCGTCCGTCAGCATCCGGCTGATGAGCGCGTCATCCCAATTCTGCTGCCCGGACGCGCACAGCACCGCAATGCCGTGGACGTACGCCCACATTTCGATGTGCAGGAGCGTCGCGTCCTCGCGGGTGAGGGATAGTTTCGCCATCAGGAAGTCCACCAGCACGGCGATGTTCTCCGCGTCGCCGCTGTGATCCTCCCGGCGGCGGTCGCGCATGTAGAGCAGGTGGAAGAGGTTCGGCTCGTTTCGGGCGAAGCGGATGTACGCCGTGCCGACGGCTTTGTAGGGCGGATCGGCAGAATCGCGGACAAAATCAGCGCTGTAAGCACGGTATTGTGCGTCCGCGGCATCAATTGTGGCGGCAAGCAGATCGTCCATGCCCGAAAAGGCGCTGAAAATCACCTTGGAGGACGAATGCAGGGTATCGGCAATGGCGCGGGCGGTAACGGCGTCGAAGCCGCGCTCGCGGGTGATGGCAAGGGCGGCGGCGACGATTTGCTCGCGGGTGAATCGGCAGGCGGGCGGCATGGGGCATCTCCTTTCGGCAACATGCGTTGCGCAACGTGTGTTGCTATTGTAGCAAACAAAATCCCCTGTGTCAAGGGTAAGTTTGCAATTTGTTCATGTTTTTTCAGCAAAGCGTCACATTTCCTTCATCCTGACGTCATGCAGGTCGGGTAGAATCAATACTGTCAGGCGGGAAGCACAGAAAGGAGGCGCTTATGAAGCTGCTGATGGAACCAATGGTTGTCGCGGCCATCCTGATGAAGGAATTGCCGGATAAACAAGTGGGTTCCGCCGAATCCGCGAAGGATGCTTCTGCTGCACCAGAAGTTCCAGCGCGCGACACGGCGGAATAAGGATTTCAGCGGACGCAGCGCATCGCCCTCTGCGCCCTGCATGACATGGTTTTCACTCCTTTTCTCCTCCTTTTTCCTTTCCCTTTCCTTCCTTGGGGCGCGGAGTCAGCAACCTCCCGCACCCCGGAGACAGCCCGAATTTCAGCAGATTCGGGCTGTTTTCTGTTGGGGGATTTTTGTGGTCGCTATTCCGGCTGGTTGCTAATTTTCCCCTGTTCCCCTTCACAGAAAAAAGCAAACGTGGTATGATAATCAGACAAACAGGCAAGGGAGGATGGACGGATGGACGAGACACGCGGGAAGTTCGTGCTGAAAGCGCCGTATCAGCCAAGCGGAGATCAGCCGCAGGCGATTGAGGCGCTGACAAAGGGCGTCAACGCGGGCATGAAGGGGCAAGTGCTGCTGGGCGTGACCGGGTCGGGCAAAACGTTCACGATGGCAAGCGTGATTGCACAGGTGCAGCGCCCGACGCTGGTGATTGCGCACAACAAAACGCTGGCGGCGCAGCTCTGCTCGGAATTCCGGGCGTTCTTCCCCGACAGCGCGGTGGAATATTTCGTTTCCTATTATGATTACTATCAGCCGGAAGCGTATATCGCGTCGTCGGACACCTACATTGAGAAGGACGCCGCCATCAACGAGGAAATCGACCGCCTCCGCCACAGCGCGACGGCAGCGCTTCGGGAGCGGCGGGACGTGATTATCGTCGCGTCAGTCAGCTGCATTTATTCCATGGGCGACCCCAGTGAGTACGAGGGGCAGATGGTGTCCCTTCGGCCGGGCATGGCGATTGGGCGCGACGACCTCATCCGCCAGCTGATTGCCATCCAGTACGACCGCAACGACGTGGAGTTTGAGCGCGGGACGTTCCGCGTGCGCGGCGACGTGCTGGAAATCATCCCCGCGGGCGGCAAGGAGCACGGCCTGCGGATTGAGTTCTTCGGCGACGAAATCGAGTCCATCAGCGAGTTCGAGGTCGTGTCCGGGCACACGCTGGCGTCGCTGGAGCACGCAAGCGTCTATCCCGCGACGCACTACGCGACTGACCAGACGAATCTGCCGGAGAAAATCGCCGTCATCGAGCGCGATTTGAAGGAGCAGGTCGACAAGTTCACAAAGGAGGGCAAACTGCTGGAGGCGGAGCGAATCGCCCAGCGGACGAATTACGACATCGAGATGATGCGCGAAATCGGCTATTGCAGCGGCATCGAGAATTATTCGCGCTACTTCGATGGCAGAAAGCCCGGCGACGCGCCCTATTCCCTGCTGGACTACTTTCCCAAGGGCTTTTTGTGCTTCATCGACGAGAGCCACGTCACCGTGCCGCAGATTCGCGCCATGTACAACGGCGACCGCGCGCGCAAGGAGCAGCTTGTCGAATATGGTTTCCGGCTGCCGTCGGCGTTTGACAATCGTCCGCTGCTGTTCGAGGAATTTGAGCAGCGCATCGGGCAGACGATTTTTGTCTCCGCAACGCCCGGCCCGTATGAAATCAGCCACGCATCCCAGATTGTGGAACAGATTATCCGCCCGACCGGGCTGCTTGACCCCAAAATCATCCTCCGCAAGGCGACCGGTCAGGTGGATGACCTCGTGGGCGAAATCCACCAAGTCGTGGCGAAAAAACAGCGCGTGCTGGTGACGACGCTCACCAAGCGGATGGCGGAGAGCCTGACGGAGTACCTGCAAAGCATGGACATCCGCGTCCGCTACCTGCACAGCGACGTGACGACGATGGATCGCATGGCGCTGATTCGCGGGCTGCGGCTCGGCGAATACGACGTGCTGGTGGGCATCAACCTCCTGCGCGAGGGGCTGGACTTGCCCGAAGTGTCGCTCGTCGCGATTCTCGACGCGGACAAGGAAGGTTTCCTGCGCTCGGAAACGTCGCTCGTGCAGACCATCGGGCGCGCCGCGCGAAATGTCGATGGTCGGGTGATTATGTACGCCGATGTGATGACGGACAGCCTGATGCGCGCCATCAGCGAAACCAACCGCCGCCGCGCGATTCAGGAGGAGTACAACCGCGTGCACGGCATCACGCCGGAGTCGGTGCGCAACGCGGTGCATCAGGTGCTGGAGATTACGAAGAAGGCGGAAGAAAGCGCGCCCGCCGCGATGAGCGAGGACGAGCGGAACGCGCTGATGAAGCAGGTGGAAGACCAGATGCTGTCGGCGGCGAAGGCGCTGGACTTCGAGCAGGCGGCGAAGCTCCGCGACCAGCTGCTGGAACTCAAGGGGGAAAAGCCCCAGGCGGAGCAGATTCAAAAGAAGCGGAGAAGGACACGCGAAAGCACCAGACACCACTAAGTTTGGAAGCGTAACCAAGCCGGGCAGCCCAAAAAGGGTCAAGGGACAATGTCCCTTGCAGGGTGCAGGGACAGCGTCCCTGCTGGGGTTTGGGGCAACGCCCCAACTGTTCCTCGTCCAGCCAACTCAAAAGGAAAATTCAAGCGGGGCAGCCTTGGTCGCAGGCAGCGAAGCGTCCCTGCGCAGTAACTTTGCGCGTCCGCAGACGCGCCCCCAAGCCGCTCTTTCCAACAACCGTGCTGTGTCGCGCCAAATGGGCGCGACCGCCCCGTATGCCACCCGTCGTAACCTCTTGTTTATCCCTCAAAATCGCTCATTCCGCATTGCTAATTATCCCGGAGGTGTCCCATGCCCACCAAGCATTTTCTCCCCCTGCTGCTCCTGCCTTTCGTGCTGCTGACGGCAGCGCTGTGCCTCGCCGTCCTCCTCGGCGGGCAGGATTTCGTCCACGCGCTGCTCAACGTGGCGGTGCTGCCGTGATGCGCCCAAATCGCGCTGATTCGGCGCTTTCGCAGTATTTTTGCTCTCTCCTGACCGCCGTGCTGCTGCTCGTTTCGCTGCTGTGCGGGCTGATTTTCTTCGCCACCACGCGCACGTTCGCCGCGTCTGTCCTGTCATCCAGCGAAAAAGAAAGTCAGCACAAAACCGAGTGGAACGCCGCACAGATTCAGGCGGATTTTGCCCTCTCTGATGCTGCGCTTGCCCCCCTGTCCGGCGCTTGCGCGGCGTATCAGGCGGAACTTGCGGTTTATTGGCACGACTTCTTCCGCACCGATGCGGAGGAACTGCCCGCCGCTCCCGCCCCCCTCGATGAGCGCGAAATGGTCGCCCTTGTCATGGCGGATGAAGGCTTCCAAGCCCGCGTGGATGCGGATTTTCGCCGCGCCACCGCCCGCGACGAGGTCGTTTACCCCCTCTCGCAGTTTGTCCAGCGATATTCCTTCCCCATCCGGCAGAGCCTGATGGAATTGCTCGGCGGACTGGCGGCACAGAAATGCAGCCTCCCACGTCTGCTCCACGCGGTTGAAATCAGCGGTGCGGTCTGTCTGCTGGCGGCGATTCTGCTCCTGCTTTGCTGCCGCCGCGTCCGCATCGGCGCAACGCTCACCGCCACAGGCCTCGCCGCGCTGCTGCTGCTGCTCCCTGCGCTGCTGCTCAACCTGCCGGGGCTGCTCCACCCGCTCTCGTCCATCGCGCAGGCGCAAGTCACCCGCGCATTGCTGCTGCTCGGCGGCGCACAGGCGGTTTTCGCCGCGGTGACGCTGCTGCCGGGCATCCTGCTGCTTCGGAGGGCACACGCATGATGCAGAAGAACACCATCACCGTCACGTCGGATAAAATTACCCAGCCGTTAACATTCGCATTTGCCGCGGATTTCCACAACGGCGATGCGGATGAGGCGCTTTCGCTCATGCGGGGCTGCGACGCGATTCTCATCGGCGGTGACCTTGTCAACCGCCACAGCCGCCACGGATGGCGCAACGCCGCGCGCTTCCTCGACCTCGCGCCGCGCGTCGCCCCCACGTTCTACAATCTCGGCAACCACGAGCGGCTGCTGCCCGACATCGCGGAATACCTTCCTTTGGTGCAGAAAAGCGACGTGACCGTACTGGACGACTGCTTTGTGGACTTCCGCGGCATCACCCTCGGCGGGGTCAGCAGCGCGCGGAAAATGCCTGGAATACCGCCTGTTCGCGCGCAGATGGACGCAAAAAAGCCGTTCCTGCAAGCCATGGCGGCGCGGGACGGGTTCAAGCTGCTGCTCTGCCACCACCCGGAGTATTTCGCGCCGCTGGTGCAGGGGCTGGACATTGACCTGACGCTCGCGGGGCACGCGCACGGCGGGCAGGTACGGCTCGGTTCGCAAGGAATTTACTCGCCAGGTCAGGGGCTTTTCCCGAAATTGACGAGCGGGTTTTATTTTGATGACAAACTGTTCATCAGCCGCGGCATGACGAACTCCGCCTGTGCGCCGCGCCTGTGGTGTCCGTGCGAGCTGGTGATGGTACGGCTGCTGCCCAATCGCGCTATATGAATAGGTAACGATTTTTCCTGCCTGCTGGAAGAATCCCATTCGCTGAATCGTTGTATGGTTATCCACAGTTTCTCCCCAATTCGATTCACGCAGGAGGTTTCCGCATGAAAAAGCTGCTTTGGGTGCTGATTTTGCTGCTTCTCCCGCTGACCGCATGGGCGGAAGACGCCGAAATCCACCGCGACGGCGCGTTCTTCTACCAGATTGCGGATGGCGAAGCGACCTTGACCGGCTGCGACTGGGACGCGATGCAGGCGGATTCGCTGTACATGTTCGCCGAACCGCCGGTTTCGTTGGAGATTCCGGCGACGCTGGGCGGCTATCCCGTCACGTCGATTGGCGGCGGGGTGTTCTGCTCGCTGGACGGCTGCCCCGTAGATGCGCCGTTCGAGGTTGTGCTCCCCGAAGGGCTTCGCACTCTGGATGCCTACACCTTCACCGAATGCTTCTACGCGACGAAAATCACCCTGCCCGCGTCGCTGGAAATCATCCCGGAGGGCTGTTTCGACCGGGTTCCCGCCGAAATCGACTTCCCGAACGGCAATCCGCGCTATTCCTGCGAAAACGGCTTTCTGATTAACAATACTACGCAGACGCTGCTGTACACCGCGCCGTCGAGCCACGGCATCGCGCTGCCCGCCGTCCGCCGCCTTGGCGACTGGTCGCTTTCCAACTATTACCTCTGGTACGACGATTATGACCCCGTTCTGCCCGACACGCTGGAAAGCGTTGGCAGTTACGTCTTCTATGACTGCGGCGTGACCCGCGTCACCTTCCCCGACGGCATCACCGAACTGTCGCCCTTCACCTTTTCCTGCACCGCTTTGCAGGAAGTCCACCTGCCCGCGTCGCTGCGGGAAATCCCAGATTACTGCTTTTGGGACTGCCATCTGACCGCGCTGACCATCCCCGACGGCGTGACCCGCATCGGCGCGCACGCGGTGGACTGGTTCACGGGCGAAATCATTGGGGCCGTCACCCTGCCCGCGTCGGTGGAATTTGTGGGCTACCGCGCCTTCCCGGACGAATGCGACGTGACTGTTTTGAACCCGCAGGTTCATTTTGAAACAGCCACGGAGTATGCCGAGCGAATCCCCGAATATGACTGGTATGGCGACGAAGCGGCGGACGCTCTCTATTCAGATGGGCTGTTCGACTACGAGCTTTCGTCGCGCGGCGCGGTTCTGCTCGACTGTTCCCGCTTCTTTAACCAGCCAGAAGTCCCCGACGTGCTGGAAATTCCGGCGGAATTGGGCGGAACTCCTGTCGTGGCAATTGCGGCGAATGCGTTGAACACATCTGAATCCTGTGCCGATAGCCTTTTGTTCGGCATTGTGCTGCCAGAGGGCGTTCAGCGTGTGGAAGCAGATGCGTTTCAATGCTGTCACGCAGCAACGCAGATTTCCTTTCCCTCCACGCTAACAATGCTCGCGGAAGGCAGTTTTTTTCACGTCTACGCGGAAATCGACTTTCCGAACGGCAACCCGCGCTATTCCTGCGAAAACGGCTTCCTGATTGACCGCGACACGCAGACGCTGCTGTACGCCGCGCCGTCCAGTCAGGGGCAGCCGATTCCCGCCGTCCGTCGCTTGGGCGATTCCGCGCTGGATAACTGGAAACCTGCGGGTAACGAAATCCGCCTGCCGGACACGCTGGAATCCATCGGTCCTTACGCCTTGGACGGGCAGTACACGGGCGATTTTTCCCCGCTGGCGGCGCTGATTCTCCCCGACGGCGTCCGCGAACTGTCCGATTGCAGCATTTACGGCTGCTGGGAGATTCAGCTGCTGCGCTTCCCGGCAACGCTGACGGAAATTCCCGCCTACTGCGTCGCAAACTGCGGGCTGGGCGCGGTGGAAATCCCGGAGGGCGTGACGCGCATCGGAGAATTTGCCTTCTACTACTACGATTGGGAGCAGACGGAATTGTCCGCCGTCACCCTGCCCGCGTCGGTGGAATTTGTGGGCTTCCGCGCCTTCCCGGACGAATGCGAAATCACCGCGCTAAACCCCGACACGCACTTTGAAACAGAGGAAGAAATCAATCAGCGGAATCCCGATTGGGCGTATCGCATCCCCTAACAATCAAGAAAGGTCGTTTTCCGCATGAACGAACTCGATTCGCTTCTTCGCGCCGCCGGGCACATGATGCTTGACTACCAGTCCCCGAAGGTGTTCAGCAAGGGGCATCACGCCGATTTCGTCACCGAGGCGGACATTGCGGTGCAGTCTTATCTCGTCGATGCGCTGCAAAGGGCGTATCCGCGCGCGAAATTCCTCGCCGAGGAGGAGGAGCGGCATGTCCTCACCGACGCGCTGACCTTCATCATCGACCCCATCGACGGCACGACGAACTACTTCCGCCGCCGCCGCTGCTCGATGATTTCCATCGGCGCGGTGGAAAATAAACTTCCCGTTTTCGGCGGGCTGTACGACCCCTACACGGACGAAATGTACCTCGCGGAACGCGGCAAGGGCGCGACCTGCAACGGCGAGCGCATTCGCGTGTCGGACACGTCCCTTGACAAGGCGCTGATTGGCTTCGGCTCTGCGCCGTACTACGAGGAGTTGTTTTCGCTGACCGGGCGGACAGTTTCGACGCTGCTGCCGAAAATCGCCGATGTGCGCCGGACGGGCAGTGCCTGCCGGGAACTGTGCGACGTGGCGCGCGGCATCAGCGATGGGCACTTCGAGTGGCGGCTCCAGCCGTGGGACTACTGCGCGGGGACGCTGCTGATTGAGGAAGCCGGCGGGCGCTGCGGCGACATCCGCGGCGGAAGCGTCGTCTACGACCGCCCGATGGCGCACATGGCGGCGAACGCGCGCATTTTCGATAATCTGCGCGAAGTGCTGCAATCAGCGGATTGCGAAAATCCCGATTCTATGGTATAATCAGGGTATCAACCTGAAAAGGAGCGACTGACATGATTCCGACCCCGCACATTACCGCCAAGGAAGGCGATTTCGCCCGCACTGTCCTCATGCCCGGCGACCCGCTGCGCTCGAAGTTCATTGCGGACAACTACCTCGAAAACGCCGTGCTGGTCAACAACACGCGCGGCGTGCAGGGCTACACTGGCACCTACAAGGGCAAGCGCGTGTCCGTGATGGCGTCCGGCATGGGCATGCCCTCCATCGGCATTTACTCCTACGAGTTGTTCAAGTTCTACGGTGTGGAAAACATAATCCGCGTCGGCACGGCGGGGATGCTCAGCCAGAAGCTGAAAGTGCGCGACATCGTGCTGGGCATGAGCGCGTACACGAACAGCAATTTCGGGCAGCAGTACGGTTTCCGTGGGAACGTCGCGCCGTGCTGTTCCTACGCGCTGCTTTCTGCCGCGATGGAAGCGGGCAAGAAGCTCGGCGTGACCCCCGTGCCGGGTGCGCTGTACTCGTCGGATATTTTCTATGACGAATCGCAGCCGTCGCCGGGGCAAGTGCTGCAAGGCCTGGGCGTGCTGGCGGTGGAGATGGAGGCGGCGGCGCTGTACCTGAACGCGGCGCGGCTGGGCAAGAACGCGCTGACCATCTGCACCATTTCCGACAATCCCTTCACGGGCGAGGAGCTGGATGCCGAAGCGCGGCAGAACACCTTCACGCAGATGATGGAGATTGCGCTGGAAATTGCGTAATATAGTAGGGCGAAGCACCAAAAAAGCTGCACGCGGAAGGAGCATGGAAACGCGACCAACTCAATCGCGAAAAAGGGTCAAGGGGGGACTTCGTCCCTTTTCATCTGTCCCTTGCAGGGTGCAGGGACAGCGTCCCTGCTGGGGTTTGGGGCAACGCCCCAACTGTTCCGCGCGCGACCAATTCCAAGGAAGCCGCCAACAAAGGTGCAGGCAGCGAAGCGTCCCTGCCAGTAACTTTGCGCGTCCGCAGACGCGCCCCAAGCTGCTCTTCCCCCAAAATTCCGTGAAAAACCTACTATCCGCATACAAAAAACCGACAGGGCGAAATTGCTCTGCCGGTTTTTTGATACTGCTGATTTTTACCTGCTGATTACACCGCGCCCTGCGCCATCATCGCGTCGGCCACCTTCAGGAAGCCCGCAATGTTCGCACCCGCGACGTAATCGCCTTCCTTGGCGTACTCGTGCGCCGCCAAATCCACCTTGGCGAAGATGTTCACCATGATATCCTTCAGCTTCGCGTCCACTTCCTCGAACGTCCAGCTCAGGCGCTGGCTGTTCTGGCTCATTTCCAGCGCGGAAACCGCCACGCCGCCCGCGTTGGCAGCCTTCGCCGGGGCAAACAGCACGCCCGCCTGCTGGAACGCCGCGGTGGCTTCCAGCGTCGAGGGCATGTTCGCGCCTTCGCCGACTGCTTCCACGCCGTTGGCAATCAGCGCCTTGGCGGATGCTTCGTTGATTTCGTTCTGCGTTGCGCAGGGCAGGGCAATCTGGCAGGGAATCGTCCAGATGCCGGAGCAGCCCTCGGTGTAGGTCGCGGTCGGAACCGCCTTGACATACTCCTTGATGCGCTTGCGCTCCACTTCCTTCAGCTGCTTGACCACATCCAGCTTAATGCCGTCGGGGTCGTAGATGTAGCCGTTGGAATCGCTCATGGCGACGACCTTCGCGCCCATCTCGGTAATCTTCTGCACCGCGTAGATGGCGACGTTGCCCGAACCGGACACAACAACCGTCTTGCCCGCGATGGACTTGCCGTTGCGCTCCATCATCGCCTGCGTGAAGTAGCACAGGCCGTAGCCGGTGGCCTCCTTGCGCGCGAGGCTGCCGCCCCACGTCAGACCCTTGCCGGTCAGCACGCCTTCATACAGCCCGGTGATGCGCTTGTACTGGCCGTACAGGTAGCCGATTTCGCGTGCGCCGACGCCAATATCGCCCGCCGGCACGTCGGTGTCCTTGCCGATGTAGCGGTACAGCTCAGTCATGAAGGACTGGCAGAAGCGCTGCACTTCGTTGTCGCTCTTGCCCTTGGGGTCGAAGTCGGAGCCGCCCTTGCCGCCGCCGATGGGCAGGCCGGTCAGGCTGTTCTTCAAAATCTGCTCAAAGCCAAGGAACTTCAAAATCGACTGGTTGACGCTGGGATGCAGGCGCAGACCGCCCTTGTACGGGCCAATCGCGCTGTTAAACTGCACGCGGTAGCCGCGGTTGACCTGCACCTTGCCCTGATCGTCGATCCACGGCACACGGAAGGTGATGATGCGCTCCGGCTCCACGAAGCGTTCGAGCAGTCCCGCCGCTTCATACTTCTCTTCGTTCCGTTCGATAACGGGCTTAAGGGTCGTCAAAATTTCGGTCGCTGCCTGAATGAATTCCGGCTCGTGGGCATAGCGAACCTTCAAATCGTCAAGAACGCGCTGGCAATAATTCGCCATGATGCAGGACTCCTTTCAAATCATAAACATGCTGATTTATCGGCGCAGAACCCGCCGATGCGGAGTCCCGACGCCCTTGTCGAGAGGCGATACTTTCGCCTTTCACGTTTTTCATCATACACCATGCGGGCGCATATGGCAAGGGCTTTTGCTGCACTAATTATGTTTTTCTGGATGACAGCGGCGGCGATTTTGCATTTTCGCCGTTTTTTTTGCCCCTTGACAGGAAAAAACGGGTGTGATACCATGTGTTCATGCAAGAAAAACGCGGAGGTGAACATCCGCGAATGAAGGAGGTATCCACTTTTCATGAACACACAGGTTTTGCAAGGGCTGCTCGTGCCCTTTCTCGGCACAACGCTGGGCGCTGCGCTGGTTTTCTTCCTCAAACGCGACTTGCCTGAAAAGGTGCAGAAGGGCTTGAGCGGTTTCGCGGCGGGCGTGATGGTTGCGGCAAGCATATGGAGCCTGCTGATTCCGGCGCTGGAGGGCGCGGCGGACTTGGGCGCATGGTCGTTCCTGCCCGCGACGATCGGGTTCTGGCTGGGGATTCTCTTCCTGCTGCTGCTGGATCGGCTCGTCCCCCACGTCCACCTGGACGGCGAACAGGAGGGGCTGCGCGCGTCGCTCCCCCGGTCGATGATGGTTGCGCTCGCCGTCGCGCTGCATAATCTGCCGGAGGGCATGGCGGTCGGCGTGGTCTACGCGGGCAGTATGCAGCCGGAGCAGGTCGGCAGCGTATCTTTCGCCAGCGCGTTCGCCCTTGCCGTCGGCATCGCCCTGCAAAACGTGCCCGAAGGCGCGATTGTCGCCATGCCCCTGCGTCAGGCGGGCATGAGCCGCGTAAAGGCGTTCACGCTGGGGATGCTTTCCGGCGCGGTTGAGCCGCTGGGTGCACTGCTGACCATCGGGCTGGCGGCGGTTTTCGCCCCGATGATGCCCGTGATGCTTTCCTTCGCCGCGGGCGCGATGCTCTACGTCGTCGTCGAGGAGCTTGTGCCGGAGATGGCGCAGGGCACGCACACCAATGTCGGCACGGTGCTGTTCGCCGTCGGATTTTCGCTGATGATGGCGATGGATTACATCCTATAAAGGAGACATGAAAATGAAACGAATTTTGCCGCTTCTACTGATTTTGCTGCTGATTTTGACGGGCTGTTCCGCCCAGAATGCGGACTCCCCCGCCGCCGACGCGCCGACGGACACGCCCATGACCGGCATATCCTACGTCCAAATCGACGTGAAGGACTACGGCACGATTGTCGCGGAGCTGTACGCCGACACCGCACCCATCACCGTCGCGAACTTCCTTTCCCTCGTGGACAGCGGCTTTTACGACGGCTTGACCTTCCACCGCATCATTTCCGGCTTCATGATTCAAGGCGGCGACCCGAACGGCAACGGCACGGGCGGTTCAAGCCAGCGGATCAAGGGCGAATTCAGCGCCAACGGCGTGCAGAACGACCTAAAACACACGCGCGGTGTCCTGTCGATGGCGCGGTCAAGCGCGATGGACAGCGCCAGCAGCCAATTCTTCATCATGCACGCGGATGCGCCGCATTTGGACGGGCAGTACGCCGCGTTCGGCAAGGTCATCAGCGGGATGGAGGTTGTGGACGCGATTTGCGAGCATACGCCGGTGACGGATCGGAATGGGACGGTCGCCAAGGCGAATCAGCCGGTGATTGAACGGATTATCCGGGTAGAAAAGCCGGAGGAATAAGGGAAAAGGAAATGCCCCGACAGCGCAAAAAACTGCCGGGGCATTTGTTGTATGGAAAAGCGACCAAGCCGGGGCGCAAAAAAAGGGTCAAGGGGCAATGCCCCTTGCAGGGTCAAGGGACAGCGTCCCTTGTGGGGGTTGGGGCAACGCCCCAACTGTTCCGCGTCAAACCTACTCAAAGGAAGAAGTCAACAAGGTGCAGGCAGCGAAGCGTCCCTGCCAGTAACTTTGCGCGTCCTCAGACGCGCCCCCCAAGCCGCTCTACCCAACAACTGTGCTGTGTCGCGCCAAATGGGCGCGACCAAGTTGCTGGTCTTGCGACCATAGCCGCTCTTTCCCGAACGCAGGGGATTTCGCTCCTGCGGGAGCGACAAGGGGGCTTTGCGATCGCCCCCGACACCCCTTCGCAGCGCACTCCCATGTTACTTGATTTTTATCGTGGCTTTTTTAATTATGGCGCTGCTTTTTCCCAAACATCGGAATTTCAGCCCGCAAGGCGTTTCTTTGCTCACGCCCCCGCCTGTTCCTGCGCCAGCGTGTCAATCACCGCTTCGGAGGCGTTCGGGTAGAACGCTGCCGCGCCCAGCTGGTCGGTCAGACCGACTTTCTGGAAGAAGCCCGCGACGTTCTCATGCACGCCGCAAATCGAGACGGTCACGCCCTTCTGCGCAATCAGCGCGCACACCTCCATCAGCGTCTGCACGCCGGAGATGTCGGTCGCGGACACGCCGCGCAGGGAGAGAATCAGGTGCTCACAGCCGGTAACATCCACCGAAAGCAGCTTCCGCTTCAATTCCGCGCAGTTCGCGAAGAACAGCGAACCGTTCACATAGCTGACGAGGATGCTTTTCGCGCGGGATTCATCCACCGGCTTGCCCATGCGGTGCAGGCGCTCCAGACGCACCTTGTCCACCGGCTCGGTTTCGATGGTCAGGCGCGCGGCGTTCCAGACGAACATCAGCAGCGCAGTCACAATGCCGATGACGATGGCGACGGTCAGGTCAAAGACAACGGTGGACACCATCGTAATCAGGAACTGCGCCACGCCCGTCCACACCTTGCGGCTGAAAATCGTCTTGATGCCGTGCCACTCGTTCATGCGCCACGCCGTCACCATCAGCACACCCGCCAGCGCGCTCAGCGGCAGGCGGCTCATCACGCCGCCCAGCAGCACCATCGCCAGCAGCAGCACCAGCGAATGCACAACGCCGGTCACGCGGGTCTGCTCGCCGGACTTGATGGCGACGGACGTGCGGGCAATCGCCGCCGTTGCGGGCACGCCGCCGAAAAACGGCAGCAGGATGTTGCCCACGCCCTGCGCAATCAACTCACGATCCGCGTCGAAGGCTTCATCCTTCATGCGGGATGCGCTCGCGCCGCACAGCAGCGACTCTATCATGCCCAGCATGGCGATGGAGACAATCGGGCTGACGAGGTTTTGGAGCATGTCGAGGTTGACCGCGCCGAGGTTCAGGCGGTTGTCCAGCATCAGGCTTTTCGGGATGTCCCCCACCTTCGCCAGCGAATCGAAACCCGCGATTTCGGTCACGATGGTTGCCAGAATAATCGCCAGCAGCGACCCCGGCACCTTCGCGTTCAGCTTCTTCGGCCAGAAGACCATGAACAGCACCACCATCAGACCGATGGCGACCGCCTGCCAGTTGGGGGTAAATCCGACGCTGGTGTAGCTCCACAGCTTTTCCAGCGCGCTTGTGCCGACGGAGTGCGTGCCGAAGAAGTTGTCCACCTGCCCCAAGGCGATGATAATCGCGATGCCGCTGGTGAAGCCCATGACGACGCTGGTCGGAATGAAGTTGACGAGCTTGCCGAGGCGGAAGATGCCTGCCAGCAGGATGATCACGCCCGCCGCGAGCGACGCGACGAACACACCCTGCAAACCGTACTGGGCGACGATGCCGATGAGGATGGCGCTCATTGCCCCGGTCGGGCCGCTGATTTGGAAGGACGCGCCGCCAAGCAGCCCGATGACAAGTCCGCCGATGATGGCGGTGACAAGCCCCGCGGCGGCGTCCGCGCCGGAGGACACGCCGAATGCGAGGGCAAGCGGCAGCGCCACCGCCGCCACTGTGATGCCGCTCAGGATGTCCTTGATGAGTTTGCCGGCGTTGTAGCCGGAGAATTCGTGTTTCAGGTCGGTAATGTACTTTTTGAGCATTTTCGCTTTCCTTACTTCCTCTATCTTCCAACAATGCTGACTTTTCTTCCAAACTGGTCTTTGCCGCAATTCCAGAGGGCTTTCCGATCGCCCTCTGGACTCCTTCGGTGCCTCCCATGTTTATTGGTTTCACGCGAAAGTTTTTATACTATTTCCAAATGAAAATGCGCCAAGATGCGCGGCGAATTTTTCGTTCTGGCTAACGGGAACGAAATGCAGCGTAGCAGCGCTACGCTAAATGGAGTGAGCGGACGCCAGAACGAAAAAGGCGCAAGCAGATGGCGCAGTTGAATCTGGAAATAGTATTAGTTCGTGTGCTGATGACCAGTCTGGACAAAAAGAAACCTATCCTACCATTGAATTTGTGAGTGCCCTGCCCCGAAAAAAGGGCAAAAAAACGTCCGGCGCTGAAACACGGTTTCAACATCGGACGAATTTGTGCTATGAAACGCTTGGGCGACAATTACGCCTTGGCGATTTCCACGAGCTTGGTGAAAGCAGCTGCATCGTTCACAGCCAGATCCGCGAGAATCTTGCGGTTGACGGTGATGTTGTGCTTCTTCAGGCCATTGATGAACGTGGAATAGCTCATGCCGTTCAGGCGAGCAGCGGCGTTGATACGGGTGATCCACAGGGAGCGGAAATCACGCTTACGCAGCTTGCGGCCCTTGAAGGCATAGCGCAGGGAACGAGCAACCTGTTCGGACGCGGCGCGGTACTGCTTGGACTTTGCACCCCAGTAGCCCTTTGCCAGCTTCATGACCTTGCGGCGCTTCTTCAGAGCGTTCACAGATCTCTTAATACGTGCCATTGTGAGTATCCTCCTTGCCAGCGAATGGGCTTAATTACTTGTAGGGCAGCAGCTTGTGGATGGTCTTGGCTTCCGCCGCGTTGTCCACAATGCCGTCAGCGCGCAGGTGACGGGTGCGCTTGGTGGTCTTGAGGCGAACCTGATGGTTGGCGTTCATCTGCTTATGCTTCACGATACCGGTCTTGGTAAAGGAAAAGCGCTTGGCAGCACCACGGTGAGACTTCTGCTTAGGCATGGTGTAGTCCTCCTTCCAATGCTGATAAAACGGGGCGCAGGCAAGCTGCGATAGCCGTTTTATTCCTGTTCTTGATTCCCCTTGGCGTTTTCGCGGGCGGCCTTCTTTTCAGCGAAGGAAGCCTTTGCCGCCTTGGGGGCCAGGATCATAATCATATGACGGCCGTCCATCATGGGACGGCGCTCCACCGAGCTGACCTCGGCGCAGCGGGCCGCGAAGTCCTGCATGACCTGCATGCCGATTTCGCTATGGGTGATCTGGCGGCCACGGAAACGGATGGACACCTTCACCTTATCGCCACCCTGAAGGAACTTCTGCGCCATTTTCGCCTTCGTGAGAACGTCGTTCTCCTCGATGGTGGCGGACAGCTGAACCTCCTTGGTTTCGACGACCCGCTGATTCTTCCGGTTTTCGCGTTCGCGCCGCGACTGTTCGTAGCGGTACTTGTCATAGTCCAGCAGTTTGCACACCGGCGGCTTTGCCGTGGGCTGGATTTTGGCGAGGTCGAGGCCGCGCTCTTCCGCCAGCTCCATCGCCTTGGCTGTTGGCATGACGCCGAGCTGTTCGCCGTTTTCGTCAATCAGGCGGACTTCCCGGTCGCGGATTTCCTCATTGATCATCAGATCGAGTGCTATGTCCATACACCTCCCAATTTTCGTTGAAGCCAGCGTTTTCTGCTCCATACCACAGAAAAAGCGGCGGGTGACTCCACCCGTCGCTGACATGCAGTTTGCGCCTTTTTCGGCGGTCAATCCGCCTGAAAGGGAAAAAGCCTGTGAACCCGGCAACATACGCCGCGCAAGGTGAGAGACGGGCAAGCCTCTGCTTCAAACGTGGATATTATAGCACAGGGGAAGCGGTTTGTCAAGGGGGATTGGGCGGATTTTTTGCGCGGAGCCTGAGTTTTTTCCGCGAAAACAGGCGCAGACCGCCCGCTGGGGAAGTCTGCGCCCACTGATTTTACTCGGTGTACGGCGTGCCGTGCGGGATGCCCTGCTTCTCCGCCCACTGCCACGCGTAGCTGCCGACGCTGGCGAAGATGACGACATCCGGCGTGTTCTCGAACGCGTCCTCCGCGATGTAGGACACGGAGTCCGGCAGGGTGATGCACTTCAGGTTCGCGCAGTCCGCAAAGGCGCGCGTGCCAATGACCTGCAGTCCATCCGGCGCAACGACCGACTGAATCGTGCTGTTGCCCACGAACGCCTCGTCATCCACATAGAACGTCGACGCGGGCAGCTTCACCTGCGGCAGCCCGATGCCCGTGAACTGCTCGGTGATGAAGCCCTGAACGCGGATGTCCAGATAGTCATCATGCGCATACCAGCTGCCGTCGAAAGACGCAGCCACGCCAAGTTCCGTTCCAGTGCCCGACGGTTCATTGTAGCCCCACTGGCTGTACTGGACATTCGTGCCGTCCACCCACCTCCACGAGCCGCTTGTGTTGCTTGCGCCAATCCACGCCTTGTCAATGGTCGAGGTGGCATTCAGCAGCTGCTCAATAATCTTCTGTTCCGCGTCGTTGTGGACGATGGCAAGGTGCTTTCTGACGGCTGTGCCATCGTTAAAGTCTATGCCGTCCGAGAACCAGCTGCTTGCACCGCTCCAGCTATTGTAGCCGCCGTAAAGCGTGTAGGTGATGCCGTTGCGTGAAATGCTGCACCCCGTGTCGTACCACTGTGCATAGACGGTGTTGTAGTTCACGCCATTTTCCAGCCTGACCCAGCCGCCATCCGCCATTTCCTCGTAGTCCTTTGATGCGTAAATGCGCGTCCAGATTTTGCCTTTCGCATCGGTATAGGTTTCATCCGCGCCAAACCAGAAGTACGCATCGCGATCCATGTGCTTGACGAGGGCAGCCGCGTCATTCGGTGCAGCCAGCACATCCACGCCATCTTCCGCCAGCACATAGGCGAGTGCCCAGCCCGACTGGCAGTAGACATCCGGAATCGCCGCTGATTTGCTCCCTGCGTGCGCCGCGGAGAGGTCGGTATAGCCCAGTTCCTTGCCCGTGTCATCCGCCACAGGCGCCCAGAGGTAGCCGTTCTGGTCTTGGCGCATGTTGTTCACGTCCACCTGGAAGCTGCTGCCGGAGGTGTACGTCTTGACAATCGTGTCATCCACATTCTGCGTCTTGTAGACATACATCGTGCTGCCCGGATTCGCAAAGTAGTCGTACCAAGCGGGGGTCTGCTTCACCTGCTCGACGTAGCTGTTCGCAGCAATCACCCAGCCGTAGAGGTAGGTGCCGTCGGACTGCTTGTAGCGCGCGTATGCCCAGTCGTTGCCGAAGCGCGGGTCGCGCAGCTTGTGGCTGACGTCCAGCTCCAGAATCGTGTTCTTGCCCAGCGTTTTCAGCACGCCCGTATCGCACCAAGTGTTCGGGAAGGTGCGGACGTAGAGGCTGCTGAGTGCTTTGTACTGCGTCCACGCGGGTTCATCGGGTTCAAGGTCGGGGACGATAGCGGTCTTATCGCCGATGTTGCAGTAGAGAATCGAGCCGTCCGCCATCAGCACAGGCGCAAAGAAGTACTTCTTATTGCTATCCATTGTGACGTTCAGCAGGTCAATGGTCAGGTAATCGCCCACCGCCGTCGTGGTCGCGACAGCGCCGGAAATGCTCTGCGACTTGCGAATGTTGAGCTTCGCCTTCGTGCGGTAGGTGAACCACGCGCGCGGCGTTTCCTCCACCTCGACGATGAAGCTGTCAACGTATGTGTTCGCGCAGTCACGGTAGGTGAACCATCCCTCATAATCGCCCTTGATTGCCAGCGCGATATGGCTGCTGGTCGGCGTCGCGCTCGACGAGCCCCAATTCTGATAGCTCATCGTGTTGTTATTCAGCCACGTCCAGCCATTGCCTGCGCCATTCGCGTGGCCGCCCGTCCACGCCGTGCCGCCGTATGCGCTCATGATGGTCGAATGCAGCATGGCATCTTCCTGCGCATTGTCAATCACGACGAGGTGTCCGCCCATAGACGCCGCGTACTGCGCCGCCTGCGCCCACGAGACATTGCCGCGGCAGAACGTGTAGACGCTGGCTCCGCTGCGCACAGAGACGACTTCCTCAATGCTGTCGTCAACCTGCGTCAGCGGCTCGTTGGCATTCGTCACATCAAACCAGCCTGCAACGAAATCATCCCCATGCCCGCGCATGAAGGTGTACTGCTTGCCGTTTTCGGTGATGGTGACGCGTTCGTTCCTGTCCAGCCAGATGATTTCGCCTTGGTCATAGCTGCTGAGTTCGGACAATTCAAACGTGGCAGGATAGTGAATCGACTTTGCCCCCGCTGCATTCGTTACTTCGTAGCGTTCCCAGTCGCCTTCGCGGTCAATGCCGCAGGGAGTAGGCGGGTCCGCAAGCACCTCGATATATCCTTCTATTGTCTTTCCATTCTTTGTATATCGGCAAGGCGCCCAATAGGTGTTAACGCCCGAAGCATCGTAAAACACCATGTTGGCAACATCTATCTGGAATACGCCGTCGGCGCTGGTAAGCTCGTCGATTTTATTCTCATAATACGGCGCAGCATACACGACGATTCCACCATTTTCGTCAATGATGTAGTCGGAATAGTGGGCAGAGTTTCCGATTTTATCCTGTTTCTGCATGTAGTTGCTGTCGCTCTCGATGCACCAGCCGTAAACGTACGAACCATCGGACTGCTTGTAGCGCGCATATGCCCATGTGTCGCCGTATTTCGGCTCGCGCATTGTGTGATTGAGGTCAAGTTCAACCGTTGCAGCCTTCGGGATTTTCATGATCACAGTTCCCGTAGCATTAGAATCCGCAAAGGAACGCAAATTTAAGCCACTTGCCCAGACGACTTTGTAGTTCCACCATTCTGCGTTTGCCTGTTCGCTCATCGGTCGCACGGTCGGATGGTCTTTTTTCGAGAGGTAGTAGTGTGCGTTCAAGTCACAATAGCCAGTGGTACCATCATTCAGCTGCACCGGCGAAAGCCATCCCCAGCCGTTTCGCGCGCGCATAGCGTACACATGACTTAAATCAACGCGAAATTCCGTTCCAACCGCTATTGTTTTAATTACATTCGCGCTTCGCAGCGAAGGCGTGCTGTAAATGGAAACGCTCTGGTGGTAGGCTTCATAGGTGTACCATTCGTGCGACGGATACCCCGTCACCTGAACCTTGAAGCTCTTTTTCACAGCAGTCGCTCTGGTTCTCTTTCCATCAGCAATCGCATAAGCCGTAATAGTTGCAGTACCAGCGCCAACCGCCGTAACCAAACCAGTATCCGGGTTCACAATAGCAACATTCTCATTGCTGCTCTGCCAGAACAAACCTGTATACCCCGATGCAATTTGTACATTCGGCGAAGAATAGAAGTAGCGGTATACGCCGCTGCTGGGGTTCGGGTAAAACGCATTGCTCGGCGAGACGCTGGAAGTAATTTTCAGCGTCGTATCCACGTTCATTGCAATCGTCGTGCTTTCGCTCAAAACGTCGTTCCCGTTTTTCAACGTAATTCCCGTCACTGCCTGCGGTGTACGCAACGTACCAGTTTTGCTCCAATCCGGATGAAAGAAGCCCAGCACGCCGTAATGTGCCTTTGTTCCCTTGCTATCAATAGTAAACGTATTTGCATAACCTGGTTTATAACCGTATCCATTGCTCGTTACCGAGCAGCGGAGTCCGCTCCAGTTGCCGCTAACAAACTTTACCTTCTTGTTGTTTTCATCAACAGAGGTCACAATCCCTACATGCTGCCATCCCGTTTTGATGGCTGTGCCTGCACTGGATGTGTACGCATTCAGCACTACGATATCGCCAACCTGCGGCGTATAGAGTTTGCTGCCGTAAGTCGTCAAATCTGCATCGTAACGTGACTGGTATTTCGAATATCCAGAATACGCCGAATACGTCGACGGATTCAGCAGCGGGTGGAAGGATGATGTCGTGGGCGCAAAACCCGCCGCACTTGCCGTGTCTGGAATGACACTCGTGCTAATGTCAAGCTGCCGGGCGATAACCGAAACAAACGCTGCACACCACGCACCACCTTGAAAGATTTGGTTATTGTCCGTTCCACTTGCGCCATACATATCCTGCGCAAAACCCGTATCAGACTTCGCAAACAGCATCGCCGCATCCGCGAACTGTTTCCCCTTATCCGTCGCCGCCAGCGCCTTCCCCTCCCCCAGCGGCGTCCAGCCAAACATCAGTGCCGCCGCAATCAGCAGTGCTGACAGGATTCGTTTGCTTCCATTGAGCCAACTCGTTTTCATGGTTTCTCTCCTCCCCTATTCGTCCGGCTACACCCATTGCTGCGGACAGCATCCACCAGAGGCGCTGCACCGATGCTGTTCATATGTAAATTATACCTGACAAAAATCAACATGTCAAGGGTGACCAGCATAAATATGGCAATTTAGCGGATAAATTGGCAGGTTTCGTTCGCGCGGCATGCCATTGCACTATGTAACCTGTTTTTCCGTATGGTTACGTAGTCTTCTTACACATAAAATAACGCTGTTTTTTTGAACCGCAAGTATATCGTTTTCGGCTAAAAACAGACGCGAATAGACAGGGCATTTTGTGAAAAACCGCCGCCATCTTTCCTGAAATCTCCTGAAAACTTTCGGAATCACGCGGAATATCGAAAGAATTTCGGAAAACCGATGTAACTTCGTTTCAATTAACCCATGTGTGTGGTATGATGAGTGCATCAGATAACACCGAAACGTACAACAAAACGCATCGGGGCTGCTGATGGGGTTTCCCTCCCCCTCATAATGGGAAATTTCAAGCAACAAAGGAGGCTGCAAGGGATGGCTCGGAAGTACATGAAAATTGCCATGGTCGGACATAAGCGCGTACCGTCCCATGATGGCGGCATCGAGGTTGTGGTGGGCGAACTGGCCAAGCGCATGGTGGCGCAGGGGCATTCCGTGACGTGCTATAACCGAACCGACAAGCAGCAGCCGCAGCCCGAAAATTTCAACGGCATCAGCCTGAAGTATGTACCGACCATCCAGAAGAAGGGGCTGGCGGCGGTTTCCGCAAGTTTCTTCGGCTGCCTTTGCGCGGCGGTGGGCAATTATGACGTGGTGCATGTGCACGCGGAAGGCCCGGCGCTGTTCTGCTGGCTGCCGAAGCTGATGGGCAAGCGCGTCATCGTGACGGTACACGGGCTGGACTGGACGCGCGCGAAATGGCAAAACGGCATTGCGTCCAAGTGCATCAAGCTGGGCGAAAAGATGGCGGTGCGCCACGCGGATGAGCTGATTGTGCTGAGCCACGGCATGCAGCAGTATTTTGCGGACACCTATGGGCGCGAGACGATGCTGATTCCCAACGGCGTGCCGAGCTACCAGCCGTGCGCACCGGAGCTGATTCGCCAGTACGGGCTGGAAAAGGACAACTACATCCTCTATCTGGGGCGCATCGTGCCGGAAAAGGGCGAACACTACCTGATTGAGGCGTACAAGCATCTGCCGACGGACAAGAAGCTGGTCATTGCGGGCGGCGCGTCCGACTCGCAGGAATATTTCGACGAGCTGCGCGAAATGGCAAAGGACGACGACCGCGTGATATTCCCCGGCTTTGTGCAGGGGCAGCTGCTGGCGGAATTGTACAGCAACGCTTACACCTACGTCCTGCCCAGCGACGTCGAGGGGATGCCCCTTTCGCTGATGGAAGCGATGAGCTACGGCTGCTGCGTGCTGACAAGCGACATCGACGAGTGCGCCTCCGTCGTTCAGGAGCACGGCGTGACCTTCCGCCGCGGCAATATCGACGATTTGCGCGCAAAGCTGGCGGATTTGCTGGCGAATCCGGCGAAGGTGGCAAAGTACAAGGCGGAAGCGCCGGATTACATCTGCCATTTGCACAGCTGGGACACGGTGACGCAGCGGAGGTTGGCGGTCTATCGCGGGGCTGTGCCGCAGGAAGAGCCGCATCGGGATTTGCTGCCGGCAGCGCTGGTGGCTGAGCTGGCAAAGCGCAAGTCGCTTGTGCGCGGCAAATAAAAAATCAGCATATATAAAGGAAGCGACTGCGACGGGCGCTTCCTTTTTTCGTGCATCCGCGCCTCCCCGGCTTGCTTTTTTGGCGATTGTGCTGTACAATAGGAAGATGGATGAGCCTACACAAGGAGGTGAGGACAGCATGTACGGCAAAGCCAAAGTCGGCAGGCCCGATTGGTACATGATGGGCGCTTGTATCGTATTCGCTTTGACATTTAGCCTGCGCAGCGTGCCGCTGGCGGTGCTTCTGCTGCTGTTCATGCCCTTTTCGCTGCTCTCCCTCACGGGGGAGCTGCCCCTGCCGACCCGCAACGCGCCAATCTGCCAGACATTGCTCTGCATCAGCATCCCTCTGCTCGTCATCGGCGCATTTTCTTCTCTGCTGCTCCTCCTGCCGAGGCTGCTCATTCCGTCCGCCTGCGTCTGGCTCTTCGGCGGCGCGCTGATGCTGTTCCTGCCGCCCGGCGCCTTCCGCAAATCGCGCATGGCGATGTATTGGGCGGTGATTTGCTTCGCCGCCGTCGTTGCGCTGCTGATGATGCTCCTTCAGCGCTATCAGGCGTACGGCGACCTGTATGAGGGCTTGTCCTATGACATTCTGCGTGTCATGATGAATGCGCGGACGCGCCCGCAGGTGCTGTATTCCGCGTATGTGTCCGGGCTGGCGGCGCTGGATGCAAAACGCACGGCGGCGCTGGAAAGTCTCGCGGCGCTGACGGGCGGAAACGTGCTGCCGTGGCTGTCCGAGGATGTACTGCAGCAGCTGGAATGGAGCCTGCGCGCAACGATTGAGAGAACGCTGCCATCCATCATGCCTGACCTGCTGGTCAAAGGAATCATGGCGTTCTCGCTGGGGATGCTGCTGTGCTGGCGCAAATTTCCCGATGCGGAGGACACGCCGTCCACCGACCGCTGGTTCATGCCCACCCCGCTGGGCATCAGCATGGCGGTGCTGCTGCTTCTGAGCGCGGCGCAGCTGTTTACAACGAACGCGACAGTTGCGCTGGCGGCTTCGCTGCTGGGCAGTGTGGCGTTCTGGAGCTTCGCGGTGCAGGGCGTTTCGGCGCAGAATTTCGCCATGCTACGCGCGGGTGCAACGCGCGGCCGCCGCTGGTTCCTAACCATCCTGATGGTGCTGTTCGTGCCGATTCTGCCGATGTTCGCGGGCTGCGTTGACCAAATCCGCGACCCGCGCGGACTGCGCGACGACCGCCATCGAAAAGACGATGATTTTCCTGATTTTTAAGATTTAAGGAGGATACAGATTATGAAGGTTATTTTGCTGGAAGATGTGAAGGGTGTCGGCAAGAAGGATCAGATTGTGAATGCGGCGGATGGCTACGCGCGCAACTTTCTGTTCCCCAAGAAGCTGGCGGTGGAAGCGACTCCCGGCGCGATGAAGGGCGTCGAGAAGATGCGCAAGGCGGAAGCCGAACGCGAAGCCCAGCGCCGCGCCGGCGCGACGGCACAGGCGGACGCCCTGCGCGGCAAGGTCATCAGCATGTCGGTGAAGTGCGGCGCGCAGGGGCGGCTGTACGGCTCAATTACGAGCGCGGAAGTTGCCGAGCAGCTGAAGGCGCAGCACGGCGTTGCGGTGGACAAGCGCGACATCAAGTGCGAGAACATCCGCGCTGTCGGCGATGTGGAGATTGAGGTTCGCCTGTACAAGGACATCTCCGCGAAGATGGTTGTGCATGTGGAAGCGGCGGCGGTGAAGTAAGGCAGTCACCGCCGGGGGGCTGCCCCCGGTCTGCCGGAAGGTTTTCTTCCTATTATAATGGATTTTGTTTGCAGCAGGGGTTTCGCCTCTGCGGAGGCGACCAAAGGGCAATGAAAATAGACGAACGTCTGCGATCGCCCTTTGGAAACCTTCGGCGCCACCCATGTTACAATGCTGTATTGTTGCTTGGAAGGTACGAACAGTACACAAACTAAATCAGTTTCAATACAGTTCAACAAACATGGGAGTGCACGCGAAGGAGTCCAGAGGGCGACCGCAAAGCCCTCTGGTTGCCGCGGTCAAGACCACTTCCATCAATGAACACTGCCTGTCTGCAAAAAAATTCAAGGGGAATCCATAAAACTCCCCTTGGGAGAGGTTTATGTCAGAATTTCGTGGCGTGACGCCGCCCAATAGCGTCGAAGCGGAGCAGTCCGTGCTGGGCGCGATGATGCAGGATGAAAACGCGGTGCTGCAGGCGGCGGAAGCCCTGTCCACCGACGATTTCTATCAGCCGGCGCACCGCGAAATCTTCGAGGCGATGGTTGCCCTGCACCATCAGCAGCGCCCAATTGACCTCGTGACCGTCGATGCGGAGCTGACCCGCCGCGGGACGCTGGAAGGCATCGGCGGCACGGAGTACCTCATGCGGCTGATGAGCTTCGTGCCAACGACCGCGAACGTCAAGGCGTACATCACCTTGGTAGCCGAAAAGTCCACCCTGCGCAAGCTCATCAAGGCGTCGCAGGAGATTTCGCAAGAGTGTTACAGCCAGCAGAATCCCCTGCAGGAGACGCTCGGACACGCGGAAAAGGCGATTTTCGACATCGTGATGAACCGCGCATCCGGCGAGAGCCTCGTCCACGTCCGCGACGTGCTGTACAACACCTACGCCAACATCGAGGAACTGGCGAAGCTCAAGGGTCGCGTCTCCGGCGTGCCGACCGGCTTCACCCTGCTGGACAACATGCTCACCGGTCTGCACGGCGGCGAACTCATCATCATCGGCGCGCGTCCGTCCATGGGCAAAACGTCCTTCGCGATGAACATCGCCACCCACGCCGCGCTCTACGCGAACAAAAGCGTCGCCGTGTTCTCGCTGGAAATGCCGCGCGAGCAGATTGCCCTGCGTATGCTCTGCTCCGACGCGCGCGTCAACATGCAGAGCGTCCGCCAAGGCACCCTGCGTGAAGAGGACTGGATAAAGCTGGCGAAATCCATCGGCCCTATGTCGAACTCCCCTGTTTACATTGACGATACGGCGGGCATCACGCCAACGCAGCTCCGTTCGCGCTGCCGCCGCCTGATGATGGACAAGGGGCTTGACCTCATCATCGTGGACTATCTGGGCCTTATGCACGCCGACGGCAAGACCGAGAACCGTCAGCTGGAGGTGAGCGAAATCAGCCGCCAGCTGAAGGCGATTGCGCTGGAGCTGAAAGTGCCGCTGATTGCCTGCGCGCAGCTCTCCCGTGCATCGACGACGCGCGACAACAAGCGCCCCGCACTGTCCGACCTGCGCGACTCCGGCTCCATCGAGCAGGACGCGGACGTCGTCATGTTCATCCACCGCGAGGGCTACTACGACCCCGAAACGGCGGACAAGAACGTGGGTGAAATCATCATTGCGAAGCAGAGAAACGGCCCGTTGGGCACGGTGAAGGTCGCGTGGCTGAGCGAATACACGACGTACACGGATTTGCCGCCCTCGGCGATGGGGGGAGAGAACGGCGGGGATGCGCCTTTCTGACTTGCTGCATCTTGCTATGCCAAGCTGTTTTCTCTTTCCAAACAGTGCTTTGGCATAGTACCAGAGGGCTTTCCGATCGCCCTCTGGACTCCTTCGGCAGTCCACTTCTGCATACTTGTTTTTTATCGCAAGTTATTTAGTTTGTGAACCTGAAAATCCGACTACTAACGATTCCGAGGATTCCAAAATCCTCAACATTTTCATCCATCGGAGGAAAATCACCCATGACAGTCAATCAGCTGGAAACCAACGCCCGCTTCGTCGGGTTTCTGCTCGTTCGCTCTGCGGATGCGCGGACGGATAAGAAGGGCGGCTCGTACCTTGACCTCACCCTTGCGGATAAAACGGGCGACATCAACTGCAAATACTGGGACTGGAATCAGCTGATGGACGTGCCCAAGCAAGGCTCGGTCATCAAAGTGCAGGGGCTGGTGCAGGAGTACAACAGCCGCAAGCAGCTCCGCATTGAGCGGATGCGCGCCGCCTTGCCGCAGGACGAGGTGGACATGGCGCAGCTGGTCGCGTGCGCGCCCGAAAAGCCTGAAGTGATGCGCAAGGACATCGAGGACACGATTGATACCTTCCAGTCCGAGGGACTGAAGAAAATCGTGCGCGAGATGCTTCGGCTGACGGGTGACAAGCTGGAATGGTTCCCGGCGGCGCAGCGGCTGCACCACGCGGAACGCTCCGGTCTGCTCCACCACACGACGAGTATGCTGAATTTAGCGCGGCACGTCGTGGCGGCGTACCCGTTCCTGAACGCGGAGCTGCTCTACGCGGGCGTTATCCTGCACGACCTGTGCAAGACGACGGAAATGATCAGCGACGAAACGGGCAGCGTGAGCGATTATTCCGCGGACGGGCTGCTGATTGGGCATTTGGTGCGCGGCGTGGCGCGGATTGAGGAAGCGGCGAAGAACGTGGGCGTATCCGGGGAAATTGTGCTGCTGCTGGAGCACATGGTGCTCTCGCATCACAGCATCCCGGAATACGGCAGCCCGAAGGCGCCGATGTTCCCCGAAGCGGAGGTGCTCGCGCGCATCGACGATTTGGACGCGAAGATGAACGAAATGCAGGGGATTCTCGCGCGCGTGCCGGAGGGTGCGTTCTCGGAGAAGGTCTGGAGCCTTGACCGGCGGATCTATCACCCGAAGTATCAGGAGATTGATGGGGCGGAATGACGTCATCCGCATTCTTTTGCAAGAAAACGGGTGTTTCAATCGTTTTTGAATTAGGGTAACAACCATAAGGAGGGAATCACGATGAAAAAGGGCTTTCGGACAGTGCTTCTGCTGAGCGCGTGCCTTGTTCTGCTGGCGGGCTGCGCATCTGAGCCGAAGACGCAGTATAACGTCAATACGCAGGGGGCGGCAAACACGCCCAGCACGAATACCGCCGGCAGCAGCCTTCCGGCGGATTACGACCCCGCGTCCGAGGAGGACGACTACACGGACGACGCTGCCAGCACGCCGGAGGAAATTCATCTGCCGACGCTCGTCACGCCTCCCCCCACGAATACGCCCATTCCGGTCATTTCCGGGCAGTATTCCGGCGCGACGCCCGTCGTGATTGACCCCATTGACAAGCCGACCCCCACGCCCCTGCCGGCGCTGTCCTTCACCTACCAGACCTACACCGCGTCGAACCTGAATCTGACGTTTGAAGGCCCGGCTGGCTGGGTTGTGGATACGTCCGAGGCGAACAGCTACAAACTCCAGAGTCCCGACTGGGCGACGGGCTACGCGGCGACCCTCGTCATCCGCGCAAACAGCACGAGCATTGAGTACACCACCGATTCGCTGACGACGGAAGTCAAGTCCATGCTGACGAACCTCCGCAACGCGAATTACCCCAAGTTCAGCCCGTCAAACACGGCGACGCGCAAGGGGCTGTTCCTCGGCGCAACGGGCGTATACGCCAATTACACCGCCACGCTGGATGGCAATCTGCAAATCGCGGGGCGCATCGCGGCGGTTTACAAGAATAACGTGCTCTACACCGTCCACCTCACCTACCCGGCAGGGTACACCGACACCTACAAGACAAACGTCTACGACAAACTGCGCGACACGCTGAAAATCATCACGGCACAATAAAATGGCGATTTCAGAACGAGAAAAGACGGCGGTTCGCCTGTTTGCATCCGGGGTGAACTGCGCTCAGGCGGTGCTGATGACCTATGCGGACATTGCGGGGCTGACGCAGGAGCAGGCGGCGCGGGTCGCCTGCGGGCTGGGCGGCGGCATCGGGCGGCTGCGCGACAACTGCGGCGCGTTTTCCTCGGCGGTGATGCTCTGCGCCGCTCTGGAAGGGGCAGACGGCGCGAAGCCGGAGCACCGCCCGCAGACGTACGCGCGGGTGCAGCGCGTCTACCGGGCGTTCATCGCCCGAAACGGCAGCATCTGCTGCGCGGAGCTGTTAGGGCGCGAGAAGAAACCGGAATCCCCCACCCCGGATGCGCGGACAAACGCGTATTACAGCAGCCGCCCCTGCGCGAAAATCATCCGCATGACCTGCAAAATCATTGATGAAATGCTGGCGGAAAATGCCGCCGGGCAGGAGGACTAATTGAAGGCACTCATACTCTCCACAGCCACCGGCGGCGGACACAACACGGCGGCGCACGCGGTGATGGAAGCGCTGACGGAGCGCGGCGTGGAATGCCGATTTGAGGATTGCGTGGCATTCGGCGGGCAGAAGCTGTCCGCCACCGTGTCGAACGTCTACGTCAAATTTGTGCAGGCGGCGCCAGATGCCTTCGGGCGGCTGTACCGCTTCGCCAAGGCCATCAGCACGCCGCGCATCAAGTCCCCCGTCTACCTCTTCAACGCCGCCTACGCGCGCAAGATGGAGCAGCTGCTGACCGATTACGCGCCGGATTTGATTGTCTGCACCCACATGTTCGGCGGACAGAGCGTCACCTACCTCCGCCGCCACGACCTGTGGAACGGCTTGTTCGCCATGGTCATGACCGACTACACGATTCATCCCTTCATTGAGGACATCGAGTGCGACGTGATGTTCACCTGCAAGGCGGCGATGCCCTCCGCCAGGCGGCTGGCGCTGCCCAAAAGTGCTTATGAATTCACAGGCATTCCGGTGTCCCTCTCCTGCCGCCCCTGCACGGACAAGCGCGCCGCGAAGGAGGCCGTTGGGCTTGACCCGGAGCGCCCCGAAGTCGTCCTTGTCGGCGGCAGCATGGGCGCGGGCAATCTGCCGGAGATGATTGCGCGGATTCTGCCCGTGCTGGGCGAAAACGGCCACCTGACCGTCGTCTGCGGCTCGAACATGGATGCGCTGCGCCGGGCGACCGAAGCCTACGGCAGCGACCCGCGCGTGTCCCTGCGCGCGCAGGTGACGCCGCTGACGCCCCTGATTGCCGCCGCGGATGTGCTGGTCACGAAATCCGGCGGGCTGACCTCCACCGAGGCAATGACCATCGGCACGGCGATTGTCGTCGCACACCCGATTGCGGGGTGCGAAACGGAAAACGCCCGCTTCATGGAGGACAACGCGCTGGCGCTCTGGGCGCACACGGACGACGAGCTGACTGTGAAAGTGGCGGATTTGCTGCGTCACCCGGAAAAGCGCGCCGAAATGATTGCCAAGCAGCACGAGAAGATTGACCCCGACTGTGCGCGGAAAATCGCCGACATCCTGATTCGTCGGACGAACGAAATGATGGGGAGAAAAACGCCTGATGCGTGAGAAGCTGGAGCTGCGGACGAAAAAATCCGCCGTGATTTTGACCGCGTGCGCCCCGGTTGCGCTGTCCGTGCTGCCCGTGCTTGCAATCAGCCTGCTGCTCCTGCCGCCCTCCTTCACCCTGATGATTCTGGGGCTGATGATTGCGGTGTGCGGCCTGACGATGGCGTTCTACATCCCCAGCTATCTGGGCAGCTACACCTTCCAGCCCGCGACGAACCTGCACGGCGCGCGGATTGTGGCGAATTTGGGTCGCGCGAACACCTACGAGGTCAGCGGCGTATCCGCGCAGGACATTCTGGTCAAGCAGACGTTCATTGAAAAGCGCCTGCACGTCTGCCACATCCGCGTCAAGGGCACAGCATACTACTTCCGCGGCGTCCCGGAGATGGAGAAGGTGCAGGCGTGGGTGGCGGCGAACTTCCCGGAGAAGTCGAAGGTGGAGCAGAGGATGGAGAGCAAGGGCAGCAAGCAGAAAAAGCGGAAAAAGTAAAAAGTAAAGGAAAAGGTCGCTCCTCATGGTGGGAACGACCTTTTTTGTTCTTTACGGAATCTTGGGGAAGAGCAGCTTGGGGGCGCTCCTGCGGGAGCGCAAAGTTACTGGCAGGGACGCTTCGCTGCCTGCGCCTTTTGTTGACTTCTTCCTTTGAGTTGAGCGCCCGAAAAACAGTTGGGGCGTTGCCCCAAACCCCACAAGGGACGCTGTCCCTTGACCCTGCAAGGGGCAATTGCCCCTTGACCCCTTTTCGCGATTGAGTTGGTCGCGCTTCCATGCTTCTTCCGCGTGCAGCTTTTTGGCGCTTCGCCTAAGCCCTTTTTTGCTGCTTACAGCTTGTTAATTTTCTCGATAAACGCCGTCACATTGCGCTCCGGCGTCGCCCACGAGGTGCACACGCGCAGCGCGACATGGCTCTCGTCCACACGCTCCTGAAATTCCAGCGCGAAATCCTCCTCCAGCGCCTCCACCTGCTCATCGGAGAAAATCGGGAAGAGCTGGTTCGTCGGGGAATCGACATGCAGCGGAATCCCCTTTTCCAGCAGCGCGGTGCGGATGCGCATCGCCTGCTTGACCGCCTTCTGCCCCAGCTGGAAGTACAGCCCGTCCGCCATCAGCGCGCTGAACTGTACGCCCAGCAGCCAGCCCTTTGCCAGCAGGCCGCCCTGATGCTTCATCATGTGGCGGAAATGCTTCTTCAGCGCCGGATGGTTGATGACAATCGCTTCGCCAAAGAGCGCGCCCATCTTCGTGCCGCCGACGGTGAACACGTCGCACATCTCGGCGATATCCGCCGCGGTCAGGTCGCCGGTCGGGGCGGCAAGCGCATAGCCCAGCCGCGCGCCGTCGATGAAAAGGTACAGCCCCAGTTTCTGGCAGGTCAGGTAAATATCACGCAGCTGCGCGCGGTTGTAGACCGTGCCCAGCTCGGTGGACATGGAGATGTAGACCATTGCAGGCTTCGCGACATGCTCATTGTCATCCAGCATTGCCGCCGCCACGCTGATTTGGCTCGCGCTGATGCGCCCGTCGCGGCTTTGGAGCGCAATGCACTTATGCCCCGTGCCTTCCACCGCGCCCGTTTCGTGGACGTTGATATGCCCCGTGTCAGCGCAGAGGACGGCTTCATACGGGCGAAGCGCCGCGGCAATCACGGTCATGTTCGCCTGCGTGCCGCCGACGAGGAAATGCACGTCCGCATCCGGGCAGGCAAACGCCTTGCGCACGGCGTCAGCGGCTTCGGCGCAGTGGGTGTCCGTGCCGTAGCCGGGGTTCTGTTCGAGGTTCATTTCATTCAGGCGCAGGAGAATCGAAGGGTGGCAGCCCTCGGAGTAATCGTTGTTCAGGCGAATCATCATGGTCTTCCTTTCTTGACGCATTCCCACCCATTATAGCGCATTTATGGGGGAGAAGTCAAGAATCTGCGCAATCTGTCACAGGGCGTGCAAACTTCCCGCGAAAATTTTTCTCCACCGGGAACAAAATCCATCCGTCAGCCGTTCTATGGGTGTAAAGGAAAACGGAGGGAGCGGAAGGCTCAGCCGACCGCCCGAATGGAGGGATTTCATTATGAAACGCTTCTTATCATTGGTTCTGGCAATGCTGATTGCCATCACGATGCTGATTATCCCCGCGAGTGCGGAGAATTACGCGACGGCGGTTGTTAAGGGCGGATGGCTGCGGCTGCGCGCGGAGGCTTCCGCGTCCTCCGAAACGATTTCCGCCTACTTCACCGGCACGCAGGTGACCATCATCGGCACATCCGGCGAATGGTACTATGTCCTCACGCCGGATGGACATTACGGCTTTATGAACAGCAACTACCTGACCGTGACGGGCAGCAGCAGCGGCTCGACCACCACCGAAAGTACGGCGTATATCTACGCGGCGAACGGCAAGCCCGTCCGGATGCGCTCCGGCCCGTCCACCGACTACGGCGTCGTCGCATCCTACAGCGTGGGCACGCAGGTAAAGGTGCTCATCAGCGGCGCGGACTGGAGCAAGATTCGCGTTGGCACGCGCACGGGCTATATGATGTCGAAGTTCCTGTCGGTAACGAACATCACCCCGTCCACGCCGTCCAGCTCGTACACCGCGTATGTGACCGCCAGCAACGGCAAGCCGGTTCGGATGCGCACGGGCGCGGGCACGAATTACAGCGTCATCAGCACATACAGCGTCGGCACGCAGGTGACGGTGCTGGAGTACGGCAAGACGTGGTGCAGAATCCGCGTCAACGGCTACACCGGCTATATGATGACCAAGTTCCTGACGACAACCCAGCCGACGATCATCAGCAGTGCAGCGCTGAACAAGAACACGGTCTGGCCCGGCGAAACCCTGACCGTGACCACGAATCCGGCAAACGCAAACGTCTCCTATGAATGGCTGAACGACGTGGGCGCGCGCCTTGGCACGGGCAGCACCTACACCGTCAAGACCAGCGACACAGGCCGCCGCATCCGCGTCCGCGTGACCGGCAAGAACGGCACAACCGGCTCTGTCGTCAGCGGCTGGGCGGCTGTGCAGGGCAACGGCACAGTCGGCACCTTCTATCAGCTCAAGGCCCTCACCCTGAACACCACCAATGCCGTCGTCGGCACGACCCTGACCGCGACGATTGCTCCGTCCGGCGCGACCGCGAATATCTACTGGTATCTCGACAATGGCACTTATCTGGGCTACGGCAGCAGCTACACCGTGCAGCCCAACGCGCTCGGCCGCCGCATCTTCGCCTACGCCGAGGGCACCAACAGCACCACCGGCACGGCGACCAGCGCCTACACGGACACCGTGACCGCCGGCGCAACCCCGTCCATCGTGCTGAGCAGCGTGACCCTCTACAACTACTCCCCGACCGTCGGCACGGTGCTGACGGCGACCATTGCCCCCGCGAACGCAACCGCCACCATCCTCTGGTACCGTGACGACAACGTCTACCTCGGCACGGGCATGACCTACACCGTCACCGCGACGGACGTGGGGCACCGCATCTACGCTTGGGCACAGGGCACAGGCAGCACAAGCGGCAACGTCACCAGCCCCTACACGCAGCAGGTGACGGCGAGCACGAGTTACCGCATCGACAGCGTGACGCTAAACACCCTGAACCCCGTCGTCGGGCAGACGCTTGTGGCAAGTGTCGCCCCCTATGGCGCGACCGCGACCATCACTTGGTATCGCGATGATAGCAAGATTCTGTCCTACGGCGCCACCTACACCGTGCAGGCGGACGACATTGGGTACTCGATCTACGTCTGGGCGGAAGGCACGGGCAACACCACCGGCAGCGCGACCAGCAGGATTACCAGCGAAGTGAAGGCGAACTAATACTATTTCCAGATTCACCTGCGCCATCTGCTTGCGCCTTTTCCATTCTGGCGTCCGCTCATTCCACTTAGCGTAGCGCTGCTACGCTGCGTTTCATTCACGTTAGCCAGAATGAAAAATTCGCGGCGCATCTTGGCGCATTCTTATCTGGAAATAGTATAAGCGACAATATTCGCCCCGAACCTCTCCCGCATCGGGGGGAAGTCCGGGGCGAAACTGTATTCCGCTTTCGACTGAATGTTATGGATTTATACGCTTTTTCGCGAAGAAACCGCGCATGACTTCAGCGCATTCATCCGCCAGCACGCCCGCGCGCCAAGCGGTAACGCCGGATAGCGCCGCATCCCCCGGCAAATCGTACACGCTGCCGCAGCACCCCTGCCGGGCGTCCGCCGCCCCGTAGACGCAGGCGCTGAGCTGGCTCATCACCATTGCGCCCGCGCACATCGGGCAGGGTTCAAGGGTGACGTAGAGCGTGCAGCCGCGCAGCCGCCATGTGCCGAGTTTCTCCGCGCCCCTGCGCATACAGAGGATTTCAGCGTGCGCAGTCGGGTCATGCTGATTTTCACGCAGGTTATGGGCGCGGCAGATTTCCTGTCCGTCGCGGACAAGCACCGCCCCAACGGGGATTTCGCCCTCTGCCGCGGCAAGGCGGGCTTCTTGGAGCGCAAGGCGCATCCAAACTTCGTCGTTTTGCATAATTCCTCTTTTATACTATTTCCGGATGAAAATGCGCCAAGATGCGCCGCGAATTTTTCACTCTGGCTAACGCGAATGAAACGCAGCGTAGCAGCGCTACGCTAAGTGGAATGAGCGGACGCCAGAGGGGAAAAGGCGCAAGCAGATGGCGCAGGTGAATCCGGAAATAGTATTATTCATACTTGGTTTTGATTGTTGCTTGGAGGAAACGGGAAAATCCCCCATAAAGGATTTCGCCCTTCCTTTGTCGAATCCCTTCTTCGCCCCAAAATTCTTTGGACAGGAGGTTTCCTGATGAAACGATTGCTTGCCGCCCTGCTGGCGCTGATGATGCTGCTGACAATGACATCCTGCGCCGCGCCGGATGCGGCGGAGACGGATGATAAGCTGACGCTCGTGGCGTTCAACGTCGGCAAGGCAGATGCGCTGCTGCTCACATCGGGCGACACGGCTTACCTCATCGACACCGGAACGGAGGACAGCTGGGCGGATTTGTCCCGCGCGCTGGAAGCCCTCGGCGTAACGCACCTGACCGGCGTGATTGTGACGCACATGGACAAAGACCACTACGGCGGTGCAAAGCAGCTTGCCGAAAGTGACATTGCCATCGACGGGTGGTACGCGTCCTGGGCGTGGGAGAAGGAGAAGTGGAAGAAGCATCCCGTGGTGAAGGCGGCGGCGATACGCGGCGAGGAAATCACCCTGCTGAAGCCGGGCGACACGCTCTCTGATGGGCTGCTGACGGTCATTGGCCCGATTCAGGAGCGCGAGGAAAGCGAGAACGACAACTCGCTGGTGCTGGTTGCATCGGGCGGCGGCGGCAAAATGCTGCTGACCGGGGACATGGAGTACGACGAGGAGAACGACCTGCTGGCAGCAGGGGTGATTCCATCGTGCGAGGTGCTGAAGGTGGGGCATCATGGGCGCGACGATGCAACCTCAGCGGCGCTGGTGGCGGCGGTACAGCCGAAAGTGGCGATCATCAGCACAAGCAGCGTGATTCTGCCGGAATCCCCCGCGAAAAGGGTACTGCGTGTGCTATCAAGCGCCGGCGCGCAGATTGTGCAGACGCAGCAGGCGGAAATCGGCGTGCGGGTGACCCTCAGCGGCGGAAACGTGACGGTGGAGTTCCTCAACAACTGACGCGGCAAGCTCACAAAATGGTTCTTCATAGAATCTTTGGGGCAAACAAGGGCTTCGGCGAAGCACCAAAAAGCTGCACGCGGAAGGAGCATGAAAGCGCGACCAACTCAATCGCGAAAAGGGGTCAAGGGGCAATTGCCCCTTGCAGGGTCAAGGGACAGCGTCCCTTGTGGGGTTTGGGGCAACGCCCCAACTGTTCCGCGTCCGACCAGCATCGCAAACGCACTCAACAAAGGCGCAGGCAGCGAAGCGTCCCTGCCAGTAACTTTGCGCGTCCGCAGACGCGCCTCCAAGCTGCTCTTCCCCCCAAGATTCCGTGAAGAACCCACAAAAATCCCCCGACTCTACGCGAATCGGGGGATTTTGCTGTATTGGGAATTAGTCGTTCAGGATGTCCTTGTTAATCGTAGCGTTGGCATCCTTCACCCACTGCGCCACCACTTCATCGCGCACGGTGCTCTGCTTGCTGCTCAGCAAGGAGGAGGAAATGGTGTCGTGCACCGTCTCCATGTCCACCGCGCCTTCCACCACGTCGGAGGTGTACTGGATGATGTAGTAGCCGTAGCTGCCTTCAATCTTGTCGGAGTAATCGCCGACCTTTTGCAGCGCCATCGCGCCCTCGACAAAGGCAGCGTCAAACTGCGTGAAGCCCTCGCAGACCGGATAGCCGGTTGCCGCGTTCACCGCGCCCGCCTTCATGCCGGGGTCGTCGTTGTGGGCTTCCGCCAGCGTGTCCCAGTCCTGACCTTCCGCCAGCGCCGCCAGCACTTCGTCCGCTTCGGGGGTGATGTTCGCCAGCGCCTTCGCCTTCGCGTCCGCCAGCTGCTGCTCAAGGAACGCGCGCTTCGCCTTCGCTTCGGCAATCGTCACAGCCGTCGCAGCCACCGTCTCGTCGAGCCCTTCCTCGAACGCGGACACGGAGCTTTCAACCTCCACGGTCGCGGTGGGCGTTTCGGTGGCGGGCTTGAGCGTCACAGTGACCTGATTCGCCAGCTCGTCCATGTTCGCCACGCCCAGCTTCGCCATCACGTTGGCGGCGTTGTTCTGCTCGGTAATCACGTTGTCCAGCGCGGTCTGGATGTTGGACACCAGCGCGGAATCTTCGTCGCTGTACTTAATCAGAATCTGCTTGACGTTGCGGTAGCCGGCCGGGCGATAGTAGACCGTCGTGCCGTTCAGCACCGCCTTGCCATACGCGGACAGGTCGGATTCGTAGGAGGTCTTTGCCGCTTCAACCTTGCTGTTGAAGTCCGCGACGATTTCGTCCTCCGTCACGGTCACGTCCTTCACCGCGTAATCTTCCGCCTTGGTGATAAGCAGGGATTCGGTCATGCCCTTGCGGACAACTTCCTCCGTGTAGCCGATTTCATCCAGCTTGGCGTTGATTTCCTCCAGCTGCGTTTCGAGGTCAAGGGAGAACTCGGTCGCGGCGCTCTTGCGCAGAGAATCCAGCTGAGATGCGGTATTCTCTTCAATCTTCGTCTTTTCTTCGTCCGTCAGCTGGTCAAGCCCCAGCTCCTTCGCCTTCGCCAGCAGCACAGAACGCTCGACAAGGCTGTTAAGCACGTTGTCGGTGAGGCTGTTCATTACGTCCGCATTGGTGCTGTCGAAAGACAGGCCGTACCTGGAATACAGGGCGGTCATATAGTTGACCTGATTCTGAATCTGCGCCTGCACCTGTGCCTTGGTATAGGTGTCATCACCCACGCGAATGACCACGCGCGCGGCATCGACCGCTTCGTCCTTGACAATCAGCGAGCAGCCGCTGAGAATCATCGTGAGCACCAGCAGCAGTGCCAGCAGAGCCTTTTTCTGCATAAACTTATTCTCTCCCATCTCTATACATTTCATTGAGGGGGTACTTTCCTTATTATAGCGCAAGTCAGCGCGAATGACAAGCAAATCCGCCGGAAAAGGTGTTAAAATTTTTTGAATTTCGGTAGAATACCTCATCCGCCCCACGCAAAAAGCGCTGCGGCATCAGCCATGCGCAGCGCATTTCATCCCCTTATGCCCGCTCCCTTGGCTTCGTGCAGCGGCTGACCAGTATACCGATTTCGTACAGCCCGCACATCGGCAGGCCCAGCGCCACCTGCGACACCACATCCGGGGGCGTCAAAATCGCCGCGAGGACGAAAATCGCCAGAATGACATACTTCCGCTTGCTGCGGAGCATGTCAGGCGTCGTCAGCCCAACGCGCGTCGTCAGGTACAGCACCACCGGCAGCTGGAACGCAACCCCAAACGGCACAAGGAAGCCGAACAGGAAGCTGACGTACTTGTCAATGGACAGCATCGGCGTCGCCAGCGAATCGCCCGCAACGAGGAAGAAATCCACCGCCAGAGAATACACGGCGAAATAGCAGAACACAACGCCCGTCAGGAACAGCAGCAGCGCCAGCACGAACAGCAGGCGGAACTTCCGCTTCTCCTGCGGGTACAGCGCGGGTTTGATGAACCCCCAAATCTCCCAGATGACAACGGGACTGGCGATAATCATGCCCGCCAGCAGCGCCACCTTGAACTTCGTCACCAGCGCCTCGGACATGGTGGTGAAAATCACCTGAATCCCACGCGCCTGAATGGGGGCGAGAATCTGCGCCATCAGCGGGTCAATCGCCAGATAAAAGACGAGGACGAAGCCGATCAGCACCGCCGCGGCGGATATGAGCAGCACTTTGCGCAGCGCCATCAGGTGCGACAGCATGGATTCGCCCGCTTCCTTCAGGCCATCGGAGGATTCGCCATCGGAGGACTCTGCGTCGGATGAGTCCCCGTCGGGCGTCTCATTCGGGCGCTTGTCTTCCGTCTCCTCGGCAGGGGTCGTCTGCTTCTGCTTCATGTTTCGTCCTTTTTGTCCTCTTTGGACTTTTCCTCCGCCTTGTCGTCCTTCACTTCATTCTTGAAGTCCTTGATGCTCTTGCCCGCGCCTTGCCGACGCCCGCCAGCTTGCCGCCGCCGAACAGCACCAGCGCCAGTACGACGATCAGGATGATTTCCGTGGTTCCCAGACGCATGTTTGTGTCCTCCCTCAGTTCGATTTCGTGTCCTTGTCAAACTTTTCCGCGCTGTCCTGCACGGATTTTTTCGCCTCGCGCAGTTCCGCGGAGACATCGCCCTGCTTCACGGCGTCCTTCACGTCGTGCTGAACGTCGCGAACTTCCTTCTCCAGCTCGTCCCAGCCGGATTCCTTCTTGATTTCGTTCAGCAGCCGGCGCGATTTCTTCACCGCGCGCCCCAGCCAGCGGGCAACCTTGGGCAAATCCTTCGGCCCGACCACCAGAAAGGCGACCAGCAGCACCAGCAGCAGTTCCGAAAAACCAATGTTGAACATGGCTTGATGACCTCCTTTCGGCGCTTGTGACCGTTGAAAGAAAGGGAGGGCGTGCCGGGCAGCGCCCATGCAAGCCCTCCCAATGTGTTTGTTGAAATTCGGTAATTACTTGCCGACCTTGCTCAGCGCGTCTTCCACAGCCGCCATGATGGCCTTGCTGGAGATGGTTGCGCCCGTCGCCGCGTCAACATTCGTGGACTGCGCTTCGATAATCTTGCCCGGCACAGTGTCGTACGCCGCGTTGCACACGCCGGCGGTGTCGCCGTGGGACAGGATGTCAATCTTGGCAATCTTGTCGCCGTCCATGGTCACCTTCACCTTCAGCGTGCCGCCGAAGGACTCCGCTTCGCCGATGTACTCGTTGGGCGCAAGGGTCTCTTCCTCCGCCACGGGAGAAGCAACCGGCAGCTCCGCGAAGCCGAAGTGCGCGTTCAGCAGTTCAACCGTACGGCGCGCCACGTCGCCGCTCAGGCCGCCGCAGCGGCGCTTGCGGATGATATCGCCGCGCTCGACGTTCGCAGCCGTCATGAACTTGGTGATGGAGTCAATGCAGTTGACGCTGGGCGCCACCGTCTGCACGGGAGCAGCCGCTTCAGGCTGGTAAATCGGCAGATTGGTGGAGCAGTACCACGCGAACAGATCCTTGGTCAGCTGGCGGGAATCCGCAGACGCGCAGACCAGACCGATCATCGCCACCGCGCCGCCGAGCGCGCCGCACAGCGTGCCGCAGGTGTAGCCTTCCTTGCCGTTGGCGAACATCTCTTCCGGGATGACGGTATAGGGATAGCCAACCTTCTCGCGCAGGGCAACCAGAATCGCCTTGGCGACGCCGAAGCAGCAGCCGTTCTCGAAATAGCCTTCATAGGCGAGCTTCTCGACGTATGCCGGATCCAGTTCGACATAGGGGTAGGGGTACGCGGGGACTTCCTGACCGTCCTCCGCCTGTGCCTTCAGCAGTCCGGGAACGCTGCCGACAACCGCTGCGCTGCCCAGCAGGGCTGCGCTCTTCTTCAGAAATTCGCGACGAGTCTGCATCTGAATAACCTCTTTTTCGTTCCGCATTTTTTGCGGTGTAATACCATTTATTATACACGACGGGATGGGGTTGTCAAGACTTCAACAAAATCTCGGCGTAGAATTTGCCGTCGTTTCTTTGTGAGGTTTGACAACTGTACCTTCATTTTCTTGTGATTATGGGGAAAAAGGAAAGAAGAATGCAGCGCGGGCTTCACATGCGGTCAGTCCATCCGAACCGCCAGCACCGCCATATCCTCCCGACCGGGCAGCGTGAGCACGACACGCCCGCTTACGCCCGTTTGCAGCGTCTCGCGGGTCATATTCCATGTGTCCAGCACCTCGACCCGGTATCTATGCGCCGGCGGCAGCTTGATGATTTGCTCCCGAGCGGTTTGCTGACCGTAATACCACAGATAAGCGTCCTCCGCGCAGTGCGCCGCCCAGAGATGCTCCCCGCAAAGCAGCATGTGCCGGTCGGGCGGAGCCATTCGCGACAGGCTGGCAAGGAAGGGGCGAATCCAGTCGGGACGCTGCGCTTCGTCCTGCTGCTCGGCCTCCTCCCATACGCTTTCCAGCGGCGACAGGAAGCCCGGAAGCTCCTCGATGACGCGGCGCAGAAACGCGATGCGCTTCGGGCTTTCGCCCTTCAGGACGCCGCCGCGTGCCCACCACAGCACGTCGTCCGGCGACAAAAAGGTTTCGCCGTGCGTGCAGGCGCCGCCGCCGACATAGCAGCGCCAGAAGCGCCGAACCATCTCCTGACCGGAAATGCTTCCCCAGATATGCGGCAGGTCGCCTTCGTAGCAGCATTCATCGATGACGACGGGCTTGCCGTATTCGCGCAGATAACGAGGAATTTCCGTCAGCGCCCGAGTCTGAATGGAGGCATGGGTCACGTCTTTTCTTTTGAAGTCCCAGAAGCAGAAGCAATTATGGCAGGACAGCAGGTGATGATACGGATCGCAGGAGGCGACAAAGGCTTCGAGCGCCTCCCAGTCCGCAAGCGTTTTCTTCGGCATACACAGGTCGTATTCATTGGCCAGCGACCACCAGATTTCCGGCATGGCGGACAGGCGGCGGAGCAGATAGTCTAAATAACGGAAATTATCCGCCTGCGGCATGGCGGCAAAGCCCCAGCGGTCATAGGGGTGGAAGAGAATCAGGTCGAGCTGAATGCCCAGCGCGGCGATGCGGCGAAGGATGCGTTCCAGACGCTGATAGAAGGCGATGCTTGGACGCGATGTGTCCCACGAGCCATCCTCGCGGCGCGCAAAGGCGTACAGCGGCGGCTCATTGTGGTTGTAGTCGTAATCCTTGGGAAAAACGCACAGGCGGAGCTTATTGAAGGGCGCGGCGGCAAGGGATTGCAGCGTTTGCTCCACCAGCGCGTCGTCCTGCGAGATAAGCGCATAGACGGTTGTGCCGAAGGGAATATAAGGTGCGCCGTCCGCAAAGGCAAAATGCGTGCCGACGGCGCGGACGATTCCGTGCGCCTCCGGGGAGGACGCTTCGCAGACAATTTCGCCCTCCGCCGTGACCGCGCCGCGGACTTGATAGCGATAAACACCGGCATATTGCGGCAGGAAGCGCACGACATAAACGCCCCGCCCGTCGCTTTCCCCGTCATAGAAGCCCTTGACCGTCAGGGACTCCTGCGCGCAGGAGAAGGTGGCCGTCAGGTCGATCTGCACCCACGCGTCCGGCAAGACCTCTCCGCCGAAGCGCAATTCAAACGTTTCATACTGTTTCATGTTCATGTGTTTTTCCCCTCTGCCTTTTGTTGAGCCATGCACCACGCGAAGCCGTCCGCACAGCGCTTCTCTGCGTCCTGAAAGTGATTTCCAACGTTCCATTGCAGCGTATGCCGCACGCCCCGCTCGCTGAGCCGTGCGTCCTCCCGCCGGATGGCGTCGCCGACGCTCGCAAGCACGGGATTGCGGCTCTTTTCCTCCCGGTCGCCCAAGCTGAGGTAGGCTGCGCGGGCAAGCACGGGGTGCGCATCAGCATAATCCGCCCAGCCGGGAAACCAGACGGAGGGCGATACCGCGGCGACGGCTGCGAAATCATCCACCTGCGCCGCGCTCCACAGGCTGAACAGCCCCGCCAGCGAATATCCGCCGAGGATGACGGGCGCATCCGGCGCAATCGCGTACTTCGCGCGCACTTCCGGCATCAGGCGCGACCGCAGCCAATCCAGCGTATCCGCCGCGCCGTGCCCGAAGGCTTCCCTGCCGAACACAGGCGGCGCGTCCCACGGGGACAAATCCACATTCCACGCTTCCACCGGAAACGCGACGTGCAGAAAGCTCCGCGTCGTCTGCGCGGCAAGCAGCGGCATTTCCTGCGAAAGCGTGTTCCGCGCGTCAATAGGCTGAAGCAGCACAAAATCCGGCTGATTGCGCAGGGTGACAAGGCAGCGTTTCTCCGCCAGCGCTTCGGCGGCAGGGAGCAAATCCGGCATATCCGCACGACCTTTCCGTTGGATTGCATCCAGTATACCAGATTCGCCCGAAAAGCACAAGTGATACTAATTCGATTCTAAAACATGGCATCGAGCATAGCAGATTTTTCGTTCTGGCAAAGCTGAGTGAAGCGAGGCGTACTGGAGGTACGCGCGAGCGGAACGATGCAAAGCCAGGGCGGAAAAGATGCTGTGCGAATGACATGGTTTATACTATTTCCAAATGAGAATGCGCCAAGATGCGAAGCGAATTTTTCGCGCTGGCTAACGCGAATGAAACGCAGCGTAGCAGCGCTACGCTAAGTGGAATGAGCGGACGCAAGCGCGGAAAAGGCGCGAGCAGATGGCGCAGGTGAATTTGGAAATAGTATTAGATGAGAATTAGTATAAACACGAAAATTCCGCAAAGCAAGAGGAGTTCCGGGCATTGACGGCGAATTATTCCATGTTTACAAAAAAGGAGGCTTTCTATGTTCACTGCACCGCGCCGCCCCGACCTCGCGAATGAACCCGTCGGGCGGCTGATGCTGCGCCTGTCGATTCCCACCATCACCGCGCAGCTCGTCAATATGCTCTATAACCTTGTTGACCGCATCTACATCAGCTACATTCCCGACGTGGGTACGCTCGCGCTGACGGGGCTGGGCGTCTGCCTGCCGATTATCCTGCTGGTTTCGGCGTTCGCGGCGCTGTGCGCATCCAGCGGCGCGCCGCTTGCGTCCATCGCGATGGGGCAGCGGAACCACGAGAAGGCGGAGGGGATTTTGGGCAGCTGCACGGCGCTGCTGCTGTGCGTTTCGGCAGTGCTGACGGTTGTGCTTTCCTGCTTCTACACGCCGATTCTGCTGGCGTTCGGCGCAACGGAGGATGCCCTGCCCTACGCTCAGCGCTATATTGCCATTTACAGCCTCGGCACGGTGTTCGTGCAGCTGTCTCTCGGCTTGAACCCGTTCATCACCGCGCAGGGCTTCTCCAAGGCGGGGATGCTGACGGTGCTGATTGGCGCGGTGCTGAACACGCTGCTTGACCCGCTGTTCATCTTCGTTTTCCACATGGATGTGCAGGGCGCGGCGCTGGCGACGGTGATTTCGCAAGCCGTGAGCGCGGCGTTCGTCCTGCGCTTCCTGACGGGCAGGCAGACGATACTGCACCTGAAGCGCCGTCTGCTGCGGCTGAACTGGAAGCTGCTTGCGCCGTGCGTGGCGCTGGGACTCGCGCCGTTCATTATGCAGAGCACGGAGAGCCTTGTGTCCGTGTGCTTCAACACATCGCTGCGCGCGGCAGGCGGCACGCTGGCCGTCGGCACGATGACCATCTGCTCCACGCTGATGCAGTTTGCGCTGCTACCCCTGCAGGGGCTTTCGCAGGGCGCGCAGCCGATTATCTCCTTCAACTACGGTGCAAAGCGCCCGGAGCGGGTGAAAGCCGCGTTCCGGATACTGCTGATTTCGTGCTTGGCGTTCTCGGCGGTGCTGGGGCTGACGTGCATCTTTGCGCCGCAGATTTTTGTCTATCTGCTGACCCCGGACGAAGCGCTGCGGGAGTACGCGATTCCGTGCGTGCGCCTATACATGGCGGGCGTGACGATTTTCGGCGCGCAAATTGCGTGTCAGCAGACGTTTGTGGCGCTGGGGAATGCGAAGTGCAGCCTATTTCTGGCGTGCCTGCGCAAGCTGATTCTGCTGATTCCGCTGGTGTATCTGCTGCCGCTGTTCATTTCGGACACGGTGTTTGCGATTTTCCTCGCCGAGCCGATTGCGGATGTGCTCGCGGTCTTGTGTACGGTGACGCTGTTTATGCATGTGTTCAGAAAGACAATGCGCGGCATTGCGGCGTGATGGCACTTTCAGGCACTGCTTGCCTGTTGTGCAGGGATTTCGCTCCTGCGGGAGCGACCAAAGGGCTTTGCGATCGCCCTTTGGAAACCTTCGCAGTGCACACTCCCATACTTGACTTTTAGCGCACCTAAAAAGGCGCGTCTGCAAAATCTGCGGGCGCGCCTTTCATTGCTAATTGTTCATTGCTCATTGCTGAAGCCGTCCCACCTGCCGGAGCGTGCGGCGCAGGGCGATAATGCCGACGGCGGTCAGGACGTAGAATATCATCAAATACGCCGGGAAAATGCCCATGCCGAGCAGCTGTCCCAGCACGCCGCAGAGGGCGGGGGCGGCAATGGTGCCGATGGACGCGAAAGTCATCTGCATCCCCATGACCGACTGGCTGACGTCCTTGCCGAAATGCAGGGGCGTCATGTAGTTGAAATTCGGGTACAACGGGCCGACGCCCAAGCCTGTCATCAGCAGCGCCGCCATCGTCAGGACGTTATTGCCGGAAACAAGCAGCGTCGTCTGCGACACGCCGAGGATGCCCATCGAGATAAAGATAATCTGCCACGGGGTCAGCTTCTTCGCCGCAACGCCGGAGAGGAAGCGCCCCAGCGCCATGCCAAGGTAGAAGTACATCGTCGCGCGCGCCGCCAAATTCGCGGACATGTGCTTCGCTTCCACCATGTACGTTGCGCTCCAGCCGCCGCAGATGACCTCAATCGCGCAGAAGGTCAGGAAGAGCAGGCAGGTCATCAGCGCGCCCGGAATCCGCAGCGTCTGCGAAATCGGCAGGACTTTCATCTTCTTTTCCGCCTGAATGGACTCTTCGCCGTGCGCCTTTTTCCACAAGGGCAGCGCCAGCAGGAGGATGCTGCCGATAAGCGCCTGAATCAGGCTTGCCGTGCGGTAGCCGCCGCGCCAGCCGACCGCGCTGTTAATGACGACGGACATGATGTACGGGCTGACCATCACACCAACGCCATAAAAGCAGTGCAGGAAGGACATGACGGTCGCGTTATAGTGGATGGAAACATAATTATTCAGCGCCGAATCAACGCAGCCCGCGCCCAGGCCGAGCGGAATCGCCATCAGGCACATGAACCAGAAGCTGCCCGAAAAGGAGAAGCCGAGCAGGGCGGCGGCGGTCAAAAGCGTTGAGAACGCGGTCACTTTGCCCGTGCCGAGGTGGGAGATGATGCGGGCGCTGTTCATGCTGGAGGTCATCGTCGCGAGGGAGCAGAGGATGCTCACGGCGCTCTGGGACGCAAGCGGCACGCCGAGTTCGCGGTAGAGGACGGGCCACGCCGTGCCGAGCAGCGAATCCGGCACGCCAAGGCTGATGAAGGAAAGATAAATCACGACAAGAAGCAAGGTCGCCATCAGGCAAAATCCTCCGAAAAATGTGGATGCTTCGGCATTTTAGCACAGTCGGCGGCGTTTTGCAAGCATATTCTGATACGAAAAAACGCACCGCCGCGGGGACGATGCGCTTTGCAGGATTTCCGCTTTACTTTTCGCAGTAGACCAGCGCATCCACGGTCGTGGGCGTGAGGCCTTCGCGGCAGAAGTACATGAGAATATCCTCGTAAATGTACAGCCGAACGGTGATGGTGCTGCCCGGATGCACGCCGATGCCGCTCACCACTTCCGTGTTGATGAACAGCAATTCGCCGTTCTGGTCGTAGAGCGCCGCCACAATCTTGTAGTCGTAGAGGATTTCGTCGGTCGTGTTGGTGAAGGTGACATCCACATAGTTGTCATCTTCTTCGTCCGGCTCAAAGTGGATTTTCGCTTCCGACGTGAGCTTTTCGTACTCCTCGCCGTTATCGACCGCCCTGATGGAGAACTTGCAGTCCGCAACTTCGGCGGTGTCCAGCGCGTCGTCGTAGATGTTTTCGCGGACATACGCGTATTCGCCGGGTTCAAGGTACACTTCATCGGGTGCGGTGCTCACATAGTTTTCGGTCAGGATGATATTGCCCTCCGCGTCAGAAGCGACGATATTCCCCTTATAATCAACGTAACCGGCAGCATCGCCCGTGTTCTGCACCTTCGCGAAGAAGAAGCCGCGGCCGTCGTCCTCCATGTTGATGAAGCGCTGTTCCATCACGGTGATTTTCGCTTCAGGGGCAGCCTCTTCCGCGAAAGCCGCCGTCATCAGGAGCGCAGAACAGAGTATCAGGAGCATTGCGATAAAGCGTTTCATGATTTTCATCCTCCACCCATATTGATGCGTCCATTATAGCACAGCGCGCATTCTGCGTCAACAGGCGCCCCTTGACAAACCGCGCCTTTTGCGCTATGATACACCTGTGCGAGGTGATCAGGCGATCGCGTGCCAGCAATGGTATGAGGAAAGTCCGAGCACCACAGGGCAGGATGCCGGCTAACGGCCGGTGGAGGCGACTCCAAGGAGAGTGCAACAGAGATATACCGCCGCATTTCGGTGCGGTAAGGATGGAAAGGCGAGGTAAGAGCTCACCCACGGCTTGGCGACTTGTCCGTGCTGTAAACCCCATCTGGTGCAAGATGCGTATGAGGACACATGCGGCTGCCCGTCGCGTCCTCGGCATCGCTTGAGCCTGCGCGGCAACGTCAGGTCTGGATAGATGATCGTCCCTCGACAGAACTCGGCTTACGGTCACGCTCGCATTTTTTTCGCATGATTTTCGCCCCGGAAGCTGCTGATGCTTCCGGGGCGAATTTGGTATATGGCAAATGTGCAAAAGAGGGGTCAGGTAAGTCGGGGGATGTTGGCTATCCTCCGGCTGGGTTTTGTTTGCGCTGATAGGGGCGGGCAGGCTATGTGGTCGCGCCCATTTGGCGCGACACTGCACAGTGGGTCGATAAAGCAGCTTGGGGGGCGCGTCTGAGGACGCGCGAAGTTACTGGCAGGGACGCTT
>ERZ780226.124-NODE-124-length-74711-cov-9.797270_pt1 | contig 74711 bp, 69 predicted proteins | sample MGYA00511165_ERZ780226 | MGnify/ENA primary metagenome ERZ780226 (study PRJEB29588, sample SAMEA2152373) | human gut metagenome | biome: human gut; feature: human-associated habitat; material: faeces | place: Denmark | collected 2008/2010 ...
ATCTTATTATTACTAATACTGTTAATAAAGTAGTTGATATATTTAAGAATATTGGTCAATATCCGGAATTACAGGAAGCTATTCAGAATAATATTAATGAACGAGTTGATTATATATTTAATAATATTAATAATTATCCTGAACTTATTGGTATTCTTTCTGATTTAGTTTGTAATTGTGTTAAGAATATATTTGCTAATATTAATAATTATCCAGCTCTTGTTACTTGTATTAATAATGCTGTAAATAGTAGAGTTGATTATATTTTCAATAATATTGATAGATTTCCTATTCTTAAGAATCTTATTGAAACTAAAGTAGAAGCTAGAGTTACTTATATATTTGAACATATTAATAATTTTACTGAACTACTTAATGTTATTAAAGGTAATATAGAAAATATCTTTGATAATATTGATAATCATCCTAATCTTAAAGTTGTTATTGAGAATAAGGTTGAATCTACAGTTGAACATATCCTTAATAATATAGATAATTATCCTATTATTAAAGAGAAGATTATTCAATTCTGTAATGAAGCTATTGAAGCTAAACGTGGTGTAGCAAATGGTATTGCTAGTCTTGATGGAGATGGTAAAGTCCCAGCAAGTCAATTACCTAGTTATGTTGATGATGTTCTTGAAGGATATTATGTTGATGAAACTCATTTTGCTGAAAAGTATATAGAAAATGCTCCTGTATATTATACTCCTGAAAAAGGTAAAATTTATGTTGATATAAGTGAAAGTACTGATTATAGCGGTAAGACTTATCGTTGGTCTGGCACTAAATATTCAGTTATATCTGAAACTTTAGCTTTAGGTGAAGTTACAGGTACTGCTTATGATGGTGGTAAAGGTAAGAAAACTACTGATATCGTCAATAGTTTACCTAAATATATTTCTAGTACACAAATTAAATTATCTAGGTCATCTGATGGAAATATCATAATTGGTTCACATCATTATGAATTTAATAATACAACAAATGTTTATGAAAGTAAACCTTTTAATGATGGTATAATATTTCCTATTGTTAGTAAAACTGAATCTGGAGTTATGTCTGCTGCTGATAAAGTTAAACTTGATGAAACTTTACCTAATCAAATTACTGAACTTAGTAATAATGTTTATACTAAAGAAGAAATTAATAATAAGTTTGATAATGTACCAACAGTAGAAAATACTTATACTAAAGCAGAAGTTGATAAAGCTATTGCTGATGCTATTAAAGCTTTAATTCCTGATGGTTATGAACTTGTTATTAAAAAGAAAACAACTTAATATTAATCATGGTGGTACTGAATAAGTGCCACCATTTAAAGTTTATAAAGTTATGCAAGATATTAATCAACAATTATATGAAAGAAAAGATACTCCTGAAGGATTTATTCCTGTTTATGGTGTAGTTATAACTGTTCCTACTGGAATATATACTAGTGGACAAAAAGAATTTACTTGCGATAAAACTTTTGATGAAGTAAAAGAAATACTGTTAAAAGGTGGAAGTATTATTGCTGTTGATAATAATAATAGTAGAGTTAATTTTGATAGAATTGCTATAGGCAATAATGATATTAGTGCCACAATTACTTATTTTTCTAATGGTGGAATTGATAAAATTGATTTAAGTTGGGATAAAGGTATAGCTAGAGTTGGTGGTGAAGAAACAAAAAGTATTAATACTTTTGTAGCTATAAATAGTAATAAAATCATTCAATCTTATGATATTGAAAGTATTACTATATTATTAACTAATAGTGGTAGTAAAGAAGAAGTATTAGCTGCTATTAATTCTATTTTTACTAATTTTGCTGGATTTGTTACAGCTATTGGTAAACCTAATTCTATATTTCATAATGGTAAATATGGTACATTTGATGTTAGATATACAGATAATATTATAATTATTCAATGGAGCAATGCTAATGCTATTCATCATGTTGCTTTATCCGAAGATGGTTCTTATGTTTATAATACTATTCAAATAGTTGACCAAACTCTTTATAGATTATCTGCTCTTACTGTTGAGCCAATAGTTAATCCTAAAATATGGATTGGTACTGCTGTTCAATATGCAGCTATTGCTCAAAAAGATAACAATACTACTTATATAGTTAAATCAGAAGCTTAATTTATGGCTATATATCAAGGAGATATTGGAATACATGATATTAAACTTGGTAGTATAGATGTATTTGAAATATATCAAGGTTCTAAACTTGTTTATCCAGAGAATACTGAAATTACTATTACGTTTAAATTAAATGTTTCCGGAACTGTTACTATTAATGGTTATACTCCTGTTATAAGTGAAAATAATACTAAATTTGTATTTACTATTCCTGTTAAGACTGATTATACTGCTAATATTACTGCTGAACATTATAAATCTCAAACTATTAGTGGTAATAGTGGTTATTTACCTATAACTCATAATGTAGAATTAGAATGGGAACAAAGATTTATTTCTTATACTGTTACTTTTCCTACTGATGGAGTTAAAGTTTTATTTGATGGAATAGAAAAAGGAGTTATAACTAATGGTAAGTTAGTTGTATTAATTGATGATACAGAAGCTAAAGATAGTTATACTGTTACGTTTAAAGGTAGTAAAGCTAGTATATATGATACTAGTACATTAACAGTAGTTGATAGTAGTATAGCCAATACAGGTGGAAGTTATGATTTAAAACTTCCTACTAGTTCTGTTAAAAGTGGATATAAGAGAACTGACTATGCATCCTCCACGGGGAGTATAACCAAGGGTTCTACTTATGCTGGAACTTGGATTGAAACTGTTGTTAATCTTACTGCTAGCTTTACTAGTTCTACTACTTTAGGTAGTATAAGTAATAATGTACTAACTATACCTAATAATGAATCTACTAATACTAAAAGTGGAACTTTAACTGTTATATTTACTTTAGAAAATAAACAAACTAAAGAAGTTAATGCTGCTTTAAATCAAGCTGCTGGTGCTAAAGTTTATACTGATTGGGTACTAGATTTACAAACTGATGGAACTAGTGTTGAAGCTAAAGGTGGTACTAGAACTGTTACTGCTAATATTGCTCGTAGAACTTATAAATGGAATAACACTGGTACTGTTTATAGTGAAACTGCTACTCCTACTCTTAGTATTAGTGGTAGTGCTAGTCTTAGTGGAAATCAAATAAAATTTACATCAAACGAGAGCGTTTCAGCCCGTTCAGCGACACTTACAGCTAGTTATGTAGGATTGTCCAAAACGGTTACGATAACGCAGCAGGCAGGCGCAAAAGTGTATTCAGCGTGGTCTGCTTGGACTGTTTCTATCTCGGCAAGCACGCAAACGATAGCTGCAAGTGGTGGTTCATCTACGATAACTACTAGTGCTAGTCGTTCTCGTACTTGGACTTGGAATGGAGTTGGTACTACACATACTGATACTGAAACTGCTACGCCTACACTTAGTGGTAGTGCTGGTGGATTTACTTTAAGTGGTAAAACTGTTACTGCTAGTAATAATACTACAACAAATAGTCGTAGTATAATTATTACTGCTACTAGCAATAGTGTTTCTAAGTCTATTACTATAACACAATCTGCTGGTGCTAAAGTTTATGGTAATTGGTCTAATTGGTCTGTTAATATTAGTGCTGATAAAACTAGTATTGGAGCAACAGGTGGTACAGCTACTATATCAACTAGTGCTAGTAGAACTAGAAGTTATACATGGAATGGTGTTGCTGGTTCTGGTGGTACAGAAACCGGAAACGGTTCTCCAACATTAAGTAAAGTGAGTGGAGATGGTAATTGGACTAGTCCTAAAGTTACTTATGGAAATAATACTAGTACAAGTAGTAAATCAACTGTTATTCGTGCTACTATTGATTCAACTACTAAAGATATAACTATTAGTCAATCTGCTGGAGCTAAACAATATAGTGCTTGGTCTGCATGGACAGTTAATATTTCTAATAGTGGAAATGTTGCTGCTAGTGGAGGTAGTTCAAATATAACTACTTCTGCAAGTAGAACAAGAACTTGGACATGGAACGGAGTTAGTGGAAGTGGTGGAACTGAAACAGGAACTGGAACTCCTACTCTTAGTAAAATTAGTGGTGCTGGTTCTTTTGCTAGTAATAAAGTAACTTATGATAATAATACTTCTACAAGTGCTAGAAGTACAGTTATTAGAGCTACAATGGATTCTGTAACTAAAGATACTACTGTAACTCAAAATGCTGGTTCTAAAACTTATAGTAGTTGGGGAGCATGGTCTATTAGTTTAAGTGCTAATGTAACAACTATTGCTGCTGCTGGTGGAAATGCTATATTATCTACTTCTGCTACTAGAAGTCGTACTTGGCAATGGAATGGTACAGGAACAACTTATACTGAAAATGCTAATGGCGCTCCAACATTAAGTAAAGTTAATGGTGCTGCTTCTTTAAGTGGTTCTACTGTTAGTTATGGTAATAATACTTCTACTAGTTCTCGTAGTTCTGTATTTAGAGCAACAATAGATAGTACTACTAAAGATATAACTATTAGTCAATCTGCTGGTAGTAAATCATATGGAAGTTGGTCTAGTTGGTCTGTAAGTTGTAGTGCTAGTGATTATGTTGTTGCGGCATCAGGCGGTTCTGTTATTATTTATTATGATGCTTCTCGTTCTCGTACTTGGACTTGGAATGGCGTTGCAGGTTCAGGTGGTACTGAGTCTGATAGTGTTACTCCTACTATTTCTGTTACAAGTGGTGTTGGAGTTTTAAGTGGTGATATTTTAACTTTTAGTAATAACACATCTCCTGATGCTAGAACAACTAGAGTTACTGCTAATTATAATGGACTTACTGATTATTGTAATATTATGCAATATGGCGGTAATAAAGTTACTGGAAGTTGGACATCTTGGCAAGTAACTATATCTGCTAGTCCTATGAATATTGCTGCTAGTGGTGGTAGTTCTACTATTACTTGTAGTGCTGTTCGTACTAGAAATTATACTTGGAATGGAGTTGGTACTACTTATACTGAAACTGAAAATGGTAGTCCTACATTAAGTAAATCTGGAGATGGTACATTAAGTGATACTACTAGTGGAAGTAAACTTACTTATGGTAATAGAACTACTACAACAAGTAGAAGTACAACTGTTACTGCTACTTATAGTGGAGTTAGTAAATCTATTAATATTACACAATCTGCTGGTGCTAAGTCTTATGATGCTAAAGTATATCATACTAAATATTATGGTACTAATCCTGATGGAAGTGGATTAGATTTTACAGGTTATCCTTATACTAATGAAATTGATACAGTTGTTGATGCTAATACTATATCTATAAGTGTTTATTATAGGTTATATACAACTCAACTTTGGACTTGGAATGGTGTTGCTGGTTCAGGCGGAATTGAAAATGCATATTATAATCCGAATGATGTAAATGTAACAAATAAAGTTAATTGTGATGTATCTGTTGCAAATGCTTCTAATTATGATAACATGATTATAATAACATTTAAATTTTCTGCAAATAATTCTGATACTGCAAGAGAATATAAAATTGAATGGAATTGGCTAAATCATAATGTTATTACAAAAGGAACACAAAGAGCAAATCCTATGCGTGGTAGACTTGTTATTAAAAATGATTATTTTACTAGTCAAAATGTTGCTTTACTTATTTATTTAGATAGTCAAAATGTAGATTCAATATATAAAGGAGAAGCAAGTTATAATGATATTAAGAAAACTCCTATTGGTGTTTATGTATATATTCCTACTAATATTGCTATAATGAAAGCTGGTAAATTGCAATTTTGGTTTGAAAATAAAGATGGTGGTGCCGGTAAATATACTTGTACTTTAAGTAGTGTTAATACACCTTCAAATAGTGTTTCTGTATCTAATAGTAATAATATTATTAGTGTTACTGCTAATACAACTACTTCTTCATTTACTACATTATGTCAATTTACTATTACTTCTAATAGTACAGTATTTAATGTAAAAGTTTCAATTGAACAATAATAAGAATACTATTTAATATAACAATATTACTAATGTTTATATTGTTTATTTACTCATTAAACTTATTTAAATTAATCACATAATTATGAACAATAAACAACTGTATGAAAAACTAGGTCAGAATAGTTATGATAAAGTATTTCCTATTACTTATCTTCAAAATATTCTTGACAAAGATACAAACAATGATTTAACTGTTGTTCTTTCTAGGTTTAATCATTTATGGATTCCATATCAAGGAACTAGAGTTAATACTCGTAAAGCTGTTCCTGCTATTTTTAGACGTAATAGTCTTACTATTAGTTATTATGATGCTGAACATAATCTATCTGTAACTGAAAGTTATATAGGTAGTAATCTTCAAGCTGGTGTTGAAACTAGTTGGGTTTCTGATGATAATTGGACAAAAATTCTTAGTGAGAAGTATCTTGAAGAAAGTGGAGCTAAAATTCCAATTGCTGATGGAACTATTGATTGGAATATGCTTAATGAAGCTCTTAAGCAAATGATTGCAGGAGATGGTAAAGTTAATATTATTAATTATCCTGATGAAGAAGATATTACTATAAGATTAAGTCCGGGTTGTTGTAATGTTAATCGTCTTAGTCTTAAAGATAGACCTTATGAGCCTGAATATAAAAGTGGTAAAGGATATAAAATAGTTCGCAAGGTTTTACTCCCCGTGGAGGATGATGCTAGTAATGCAGAACAGCTTTTATTTGATGGTTTTCTTGATGATACTTATTGTGAACAATATGGTCAAATAATTCTTAATACTGATAAATATGAAGTTATTAGAACAGATTTAGGTAATACTGCTGGTATTTATTATGATACTTATCATAAATTATTTGTTCTTAGAGTTAAGACTGTTTATGATGGAGTTGGATTTTATAATTATTATACTAGATGGACTATTGTAGAACCTACTGATAGAGTTCATCCTCTACGGGGGGTCAACACTCCTGTTTATGGAAATAGTGAAGATTATAATATTTATAATACTTGTCTTTCTGATGAACGCCCAAGACTTGGTATTATATATGTTAATTCAGTAGATAATATTAAATATTATTTTAATGAAGAAACTTTAGTTCAAGTTAAGAATAATATTTATCTTAATTATAAAGCTGTTCTTACTCAAGATATGGTTAACGAAGAAAATACTCGTTATATTATTCGTTATGCTTTTGATTTAAGTGGTAAAACTATTACAATGCCTGTTGGTTGTGAACTTGTATTTGAAGGTGGTATTATTGAGAATGGTACTATTAATTTAAATAAATGTAAACTTACAGGTATGGTTGGTGAAGAGTCTGAATATTTTCCTAATGTAACTTGTAGTAATTGGGCTAAAGGTCAGATTGAATATCGTAATGGAAAGATTTGTTATTGGAATGGTACTGAATGGAGAGTAATGGGCGATACTTCTTCTATGGAAAGTTATACTAAAGAAGAGATTAATAATATGTTTAAAAATTATTATACTAAATCTGAAACTTATAATAAAGAAGAAGTTAATAATTTACTTAATAGATATGTTACTAATGATACATTTAATAACTTTAAAGAAGAAATAAATCAAACTATTACTAATAGTGTTAATCTTGATAAGATTCAAAAAGCTATTAATGATGGATGTGGAGTTAACATGACTATGCCTAGTGCAAATAATAATAAACTTAGTCTTCCAATTTGGACAGGAACTGCTACCCAATATGCAACTATTACCCCGGTTGCTGGAATGACTTATAATATTATTGATGAATAATGAGTTTAACTCTTGGACGTGAAGGAGGAATTGCTAAACCTCTTAAGAAACGAATAGTAGGTCAAATTAATATTGCTCATGTTTATGATGGTGTTAATCATATTTGGCCTACTTCTGTTATTCATTTTAGTGATTTTACTAGTGTCCAACTTAGATACATTTGGGGTAGTAGTGATGGTCGAGATTTGGATACTAAATCATATTATGTTAATTCGCCTATTAATAGTTTAAACTATGTAGCTGTTGGTTGGTCTTGGAATTCAAGTCAAATTCCTTATCTATATTGGGGTGGCGATAATACTGACTCAGGTGCTGAATGTGTTATGTTTAATATTGAATCTATGATTAACCTTGAAGATAAAATGCCTGATATAATGAAAATGAATCTTTGTGCTAATTGGTTTGGAGGTTTGAGTAGAGGTCATGTTACTGTTGAATGTACTGCTTATAAAGGTGGAGTTATTGTTCATGCTTGGCAATTAAAGAATAATGAAATTGATGTTGATAATAGAGGAATGTTTATTTTTCCTTTGGCTGATGGAACTATTAATATGCCTGATGGACATGGTGGCTATAAAGAATGTTGGTATGGTGAAGTTGTTAAAAGACTTTCAAGATCTAATGATGAAGTAAAATATTTTAGAATTAATCCTGTTAATGATAAAACTATTGGTTTAGATAATATTAAAATAATTCGTCATGGCGGTGGTTATATTCATCGTGATGGTTATTGTTGGTATGAAAATCAACCTAATGATAAATATAAAGTTTGGAATAATCAAGTTAATACAACTGGTACTCCTTTAACTCTTGATACACCAACTCTTAATATAACTAGTGATGATAATTATAGTTATGAATATCATACAGTTTTATTAAATGAAGATAATACTGTTTATAATGATAATTATACTGATAGGTATGAATTTAGATTTGGTTTTGTTGCAGGTAATTCTGAATTTAGAGGACAACAAACTATTCAATGTTATGTTGGTACACAAGGTGGTAAAGCTGATGATGATAAGACTTCAATAGGTGAAATAAAATATACTAAACTTAACAAAATTGGTGAATTGACAATATATAATCCTATTGAAAGTTAAATTAATGTTAATTACCAAACAAAGATAACGGTTTAAGTGCTATAGATTATGTAGTTCAAACTACAAGTATTAATCTATTTTTTTAACTTAAACCTTAATTTATTATGCAAGTAATTGAAAAAGTGAAAGTTGTTCCAGAGGGCTATAATGGTGCTGGAATGAATTATGACTGTTGTAATCGTCGTGATGTAAACGGTAAAGCTAATGCAGGTTTAACTCTTGGTATTATCGGTACTGCACTTGGTGCTTGGGCTTTGTTTGGTAATCGTCGTTCTGCTGGTGCTAGTATTTTAAGTGGCGCTGGTGGTGGAATGTTAGGTGATGGCTCTACTAATATTAATGTACTTGGTGCTACTGCTGGTAGTGGAAGCAGAGCTCCTACTGCTTTTCAAGCATGGGGAAAAATCTTGTGAAGATACTTTAGCTCTTCAAGGTGGTCTTTATCAATGGGCTTTGACTTAACAGAATCAACGTTTTGAAGATAGAGAACGATTGAATAGTGAACTGTTTGGTGTTTATATTGATGGACGTAATCGTACTGATGCTCTTATTGAGAAAAATAACACTGACCATTTTAATCTTTACAAATATACTCGTGACGCTGATGATGATATCCGTAAAGAGTTATCTGATTTGAAAGCTGAATTGGCTGTTACTAAAGCTATTCGTCCTTATCAAGATAAACTTATCCAATGCGAAATGGAAAAGATGTTTACGGCTGGTATCAACTATACTGATAGAAAGACTTGTAATGTTATCTATGGTGTAGTTACTCTTCCAAATGAACCTACTGTTACTGGTCTAGTTGGACGTAATGCTTATGGATGTTTGCCATGTGGTTTTACTCAACCTGCTAGCGGAACTCCTGCTCAGTAATATTACTAAGTTTGATTAAGAACATAAAATTGAAAGAGATATGATACCTGTTAATCAATTCATACTAGGTAGTAGTGACCCTTTGCTATATCCTAGTGAAAAAATGACTAATAGCATTGATGAACAATCAGATTATGCTAAACTATTTGAAGAATGGTTTGGTGGTAATATAGATAATAAAGTGTTTGAAAGTGCTATTACATTTTGGTTTAAAGATGTAGATTTTGATGGTGATAAAGTGTGGGAATATTTTCACATGAATAACTAATCATTATTGTAAAACTGTAAAAGGGAATTATCTTCGGATAGTTCCCTTTTTTATTTATCTAAATTTTAGTATGGACAAATTTATTGATGTAATTGTAGATGGTATCCTTAGTAATTTTGACTTTGGATTTATGTTTATTGTTAATGTTCTAACTTATATTATTATTAAAGTTATTGATTACTTTAATGGCGATAATAAAGTTCCTACTTGGCAAAAACGATGTGTATTAGTTATAAGTATTGTTGCTATGATTGGTATTTATACTACAGCTGGTTATGATAATACTATTATGCTTGTTAATAGTGCTATTCTTGCTCCTGTGTTTTGGAGTTGGGTTGTTAGTCCTATTCTAAAGAAACTTGGAGTTGGTTATAAAGATATTGATAATACTATTGGTTAAGATTGTATAAGATTGATTAGCTAGACTTGATTAACTAATTCAAGCTTGCTCCATCCTCTACGGGGAGTATAGCTTGCCAAATTTAGCTAGTTTTAAGCCTAGCTGATTAACTGTACATGATTTAATGAAAGTCTTGCTATGAGCCTAAAAAGTGGCTCTATGAACGTACATAAATATTTACAATATTAAAATTTAAAATAGTAAAGTTATGAGAGTTATTAAGACTAAACATTTTCCTTTTAATGGTTATAAAGCTATTAATCTTTTTGGTATTATATTTACTAAAGGAGAATTAAGTAATAAAGAACTTAATCACGAAGCTATTCATACAGAACAAATGAAAGAGATGTTATATATCTTTTTCTATATATGGTATGGTATTGAATATCTTATTATAAGACTATTTCATATTAAACAACATGATGCTTATAAAGATGTAAGTTTTGAAGAAGAAGCTCATATTAATGATGATAATCTTAATTATATTAGTAAACGTAAACATTATACTTGGACTAAATATCTAGGTATTAATAGTTCTAAAACTGCTTAATTAAAAAATGTTAATAATATTGTTAAACTACTTGTTATTAGTAATATAATTTATATTTGTAACAAACTAAATTCTAAAGATATGGAAGATGATAAAAGAGTTAATTATAAGTTAGATGCTATTAATAAACTTATTAATAATCTTAAACTTAGTATTTCTGGTAATAAAGAACATAATGAGCTTGGAGAAAATAATGTTATAGTTAATCTTGATGAGATTAGTCAAAAGATTACTGAATTACATGAAATGGTTAAAGCTGAATTTGATGAGTTTGAAAATCAACATAAAAGTGAATCAGATGAAACTCAAACTCTTCTTAATAATCGTTTTGATAAAATTGATGCTAAATTAGATAGTATTAAAGCTGCTGTTGATAGTATGAAAACTACTATTGGTAATAAACTTGATACTGTTAATTCTACTATTAATAAAGCAAATACAGATATAGTTGCTGCGATTAATGCTATGAAAGCTAGTAATGATACTAAAAACGATGCTATAATTACTGCTCTTCAAGGACTTGTAACTAAAGTTAATCAAAATACTAGTAATATTAATTCTCTTAACGGTCGAGTTGATGCTCTAGAACAAGCTTAACATGAATTTTAATTTAGTAGAGATGTATAATGGATTGTTAAGATTTAACAAGCATATACTAAATGAACTTGCAGAAGGACTTAAACATCTACCTAATTTAGATGGAGTATCTAAAGGAGATAGTTTAATTATTAATGAACAAGGTAATCCAGCTTGGGGTTCTGCTGCATTTATTCCTACTTTTGAAAATGCTGCGTATGGTATTGAATGGACTAAAGATGACAATGATATAATCAGAATTGGTAATGCTAAATTTCATAGAGAACTTCCTATTCAAAATAGACTTAAAGGTTGTGTCTATAATGAAAAGAAAATCATTTATTTCCTTAATCCTACGGGTTGGGCTAAACCTCTTGAAAATGGTTTTATTCCTCCCCTTGATGGAAGTGATGGTGATGTTGGGGTAAGAGTTCCAGAGTTTTATATGTGCGTTAAAGATACTGGTACTAAATATCAACTTTGGATAAGTGATTTTAATATTGATGGAACATTTACTAGAGTTCATCCTTTTATTATAAGTCATACTAAAACTATGACTAGAACTAGAGAAGATGGTAAAGAAGAAGTATTTAGTGCTTGTATTAAACCTGATGATACTAGATATTTAGGAGGAAATAAAAGTCCTTCTATTGCTGCTATTAAATTGCAAGGTAGACCTAGAACTGACATTAATTATGATAAAGCAAATGAATTTTGTGCTAATCGTGGTGATTGGATTACAATGATTGATTATTTTGAATATTGTGCTTTACAAGCTCTTTGTTATATTGAGTATGCTAATTTTGATAATCAAGCTGCATTAAATACTAATTTAACTAGTGATGGATTTAAACAAGGAGGACTTGGTAATGGTGCTACAAATTTAAATTGGGAAAGATGGACAGCTTTTAATGGTAATAATCCTATTATACAAACTTATTGGACTGCTGAACATAATATTGGTAATGGTAGTACTAATGGTGACTTTTATACATTAGAAAATTATAATGCAGATGGAAGTAATCTTGCTACTTATCCTGCTGTTTATCGTGGTATTCTAAATTTCTTTGGTGATATATGGACACTTGTTAGAGATGTAGTTATTATTAATAAAGATACAAATTATAATAGTATTTATCTTCTTAAAAAAGGAGTTAATCATGCCGATATTACAATAGATAATATTCAAGATAAATGTTATTTTATAGGTGACCAAGCTAATACTAATAATTTTATTACTGAATTTGATTTTCAAAGAGGAGTTTATTTTGTTCCTAATAAAGTTGGAACTAATAAAAAAGCTGATTATAATTGGAAAAGAGGTAATGATGAACAAGATACAGATAAAGCTGTTCGTGTGCTTCTGCTGGGCGGTCGCGCTACTGACGGTTCTTGGGCTGGCTCTGGTCGCTTTATTTCTGCTTGGGTTCGGTCGGATTCTGGTGCTCATGTCGGCTTCTTTACCACAGTTAAGCTTGATTAAATAAGTCCACGTGGAACTGTTGTTAGGAGTAGTTAATTTGTTTTCTGTTTTTGCATTGCTCAATACTACTCCTACAACAGTTTATTATAGCATTAAATATAATAAACTTAAAACATAATATATTATGACTAAAGATAAACTTAAAGATGATATTATTAGAACTATATGTTGTTTAAATAGTGATATATCTAATAAAGATAGAGAACTTCTAATTAAATTGTTTAATTCTATTATAGATTATACTAATAATACTGAACTTGAACAAGAAATTGGTCAACTTCAACAAAAATATAATGAATTAACTGGAGATATTAATGAAGTAGAAAAATTAGCTAATGATGTAAGAACTAAACATAATTCTTTATATACTGATGTTAATAGTACTCTTAAACCTACAATAAATAGTATTAATGATAGAGTAACTGCATTAGAAAACGCAAGTCAATCTTAACATGGCTAGTCTTAATCAATTAGTTAGTGAATTTGCTCATGCTGTTGGCAATCCTAATAGTATTCCTCTTAGACGTAATCTTCGATATGCTATTCTTCATGGTCGTAATGAACTAATTCGTAAAAGTTATGAAAATCATAAATATGTTGATAAAGGTATTCAGCAACGTATTCGTGTTTCTATTATTAATGTTCCTGATGGTGACTTATATAATAGTCAAACTCTTGGGCTTCCTGCAATTAAACGTACTAAGCAAGAAGTTCCTAAGCCAGTTAGACTTACTAATAACTTACCTTTCCAATCAATTAGAACTACCGGACATACTGGGATAGAAATACCATTTGCAAAAGAAGCTAGTGCTAAATTTTATCATTACCTTGCAGGTATGTGTAATCTTCCTGTTTATGATTATATTAATGGTTACATTTATTTCTTTAGTAATAATAAAGATTGGTTTCAAAATATAGGTTCTATTATTATTGAATCTCCATTTGAAATTCCTTATCTTGTTCCTACCGAAACTGTTGAAAAAGCTAAAGATGTAAATTATGACCCTATTGATGATGAAGCTAAATACGATGATGATGAATTTCTTATTCCTGAAGATATGATTGGAGCTCTTAAAGAGATTGTATTTAAACGTAATCTTATTGAAGTTCCTCGTCAAACAAATGAAACTCCTATTGATAATTTTGTAACTAGATAAATTATGATTAAAGATATAGATATTAGTCATTATTATAAAAAGTTTATCGAAACTTCTAATGACGATATGGCAAAATATAATAAAGAACTTGAAGTTATAAATAAGATGAAAGCTGATTGCCGTGCTTATATTAAAAGTAAAAATCAAGTTATTAAAGATGATTTAAAAATTAATCTTAATGAATATGGGTTTCAATTTCTTAATGATAATGTTGAATTAATTAATAAATTAGAGCAATTAATTAATAATCGACTTAGTTATACAGTTGGAGAAAGACGTATTGTTCTTCTCCAACTTTTGCGTTATTGTAACTTAGCTAAAAAAGCAAACGATTATATTATTGCTCTTAAACTTGCTACAAGACGTTCTGAATTAAGTCTTTCTGATTATAAAAAGTACATTCATAGGTATTATAGTTATGGTGTTCATAAATGTGTTCTTGAAGGTTATGCTTATCATTTTAAATATGAGATTGGTGATTTAGTTATTAATTTCTGGAGATATAGAGATAAACCTAGAGATACTTATGTTGATTGGAACGCTACTAGACTTAAGAAACAAGAAATTATTAATGCAGGTCTTAAACCTTATGATAAAGAAGAAGCAGAAATATATAAAATTCGTGGACTTAAATATGATGGTATTCCTTATGTAGTTTATAAAACTAATAAAGAGTTTTATGAAATACAACTTATTAATAACGGAACTCATAGTTATAGTGCTATTAAATTTAAGTATGCTAATTATATTAATAGAGAACTTAGAGGTAAAGATGCAAAACAACTTAATTCTGAATGTAAAACTGTTGATGATATTTTTAATCTTAAATTAGGATTAAGAAGTAAACTTCTTGTTTATCTTGAACGAGAACCTAATGCTCCATTTAAATATATTAGAAATGTTAATCAACAAAAGTATGAACGTGGAGCACATAATAATGGTAATAAAACTAGATATAAAAACTAATATTATGGCAAATAATAAAACGATTACGATAGAACATATAATTGGTAAACTTGATAATGATTTCAATCCTGATGGAAGTGATTGGATTCCTAGAGTTCCTGCTTGGTGTGTTGATGCTATGAATGAACTTAAAGTTCTTCGTAAAGTTGATAAGAAAATGAAACTAACCGTCATTAATAAGATAGCTAAAAGTAAATGTTGTCTTATTGATGACGGTCTTAAAGTATATGATAGTAATGGTTGTGAAGTACCTAGAGCTGATGGTAGTAAATATAGATGTGGTGATACTGAATCTGCTCCATCCTCTACGGGGGGTCAAGCGGAGGACGAAAGTCCGGAGCGTGCTACTAATAAAGACTATCTTGGTATGCCCGATGATTGTTGTCCTAATGGTTCTAGAACTAGAGAAGTTATTGATACTGGTAAAGTAGGATGTAATCCTGTTGTTTATACAGTTCATAATAATACTGAATGTCCAAGATGTCAGCATGAAGTTCATTCTCATTGTCAGACCCCCCGTGGAGGATATGATAAGTCAAATCATAATTATATTCTTATTGGAGGTAATACTATTGAACTTAATTTTAATGATACTTGTATAACAGTTGTTTATAAAGATATTGAAACTCAATATAGTGATAATTATCATTGTGAGATTCCTGTTATACCTGCTAACGGTAAATTAATTCAAGGTCTTACTTATTATTGTATGGCTCGTATGCTTATGAGAGGATATAAACATCCTGTGTTTAATCTTTCTGCTAGTCAATATGGAACTAATCCTTTCTATCTATGGGAAAGTATGAAGAAAGATATTAAGACTAGTATTTTATTAGATGAACAAAGTGATGATGATAGTGGTTGGAATGAGTTCTTTTATAACTTTACTTTTCCTAAATAATTATGAATATACAAAAGAAACTTAGTCTTAATAAACATCCGGGTGATTGTGTACCTTATTCATTAGTTGCTGCTAAGAATGTTAAAGTAAGTAATGATGATAGGATGATTGTTAATGAAGAAGGACTTGAAGATTGTAAAGTAATTGCTAACGCTATTTATGAAGATGGTATTAATAATTTTAAAATAGTTGGTGTTATTCCTACTAGTACTGAACTTATTTTATTTATTGTTAATACTGATTCTAATGAATCTTATATTTATAGATATAATGAACAAGCTGATAATTGTTATAGAGTAAATAGTAATTGGAAATATAATGGTGGAAAGATTAAAGGAACATATACTTATAATGTTAAAAATCATCTTATAATAGCTATTGCTGAAAGTGATGCTTCTATTGATGTTCCTCTTAAAACTATTAATATTGATTTAGATTCTGACCGTCCTGATTCTGAAATGTCTGTTATTCCACAAGTAACTTTACCTACTATTAGTGGTTTAAATTATGTTAGTGGTGGAGCTTATAAAGGATTTTATTTTATATTTATTAGATATAAGATAGATAAAACTAATTATACTAAATGGTATAGTATTGGATTTCCTATTTTTAATGATGTTATAATTCCACAAGTTATTAATAAAGTTTGTTTTAGAAAAACTAATGTTTATGAACCGAAAGATGAACCAAATGGTTATTGTTATGGTAATACTGATTCATTTAGTGATTCTAAAGATATATGTAATCAAACTTTTGAAATAAATATTAGTGGAGGTCGTTCTGGTCTTTATCAACTTGGTTTTATTGTATGTAAAAAAGATAGTACTCAAGTGTTTAGAACAGATGATTTAAATAATAATATTTTTAAATTTAGTAGAGATGTTCTTGTTGAATATAATGTTGCCGATTTAACTACTGACTATTATAATTATTATAATGTTGGTAATATCATTAATTATAAGAATAGAATATATATTGCTAATTATAATGAAAAAACTGATAATGATGACAGAACTTTAAGTAATGGTAAAACATTAGAAGAAGCTGTTAAAGATATTACTATAAAACTTCGTAATAAAGCTGTTAATGCTTATTATAATGATTATACCACTGTTAATGCTGTTAGTGAAAAAGGCCCATATTTTAAAATGGCTAGCCTTCAAATTAGTGGTACTGCTGATTGGCAAATTAAAGATATTGATAAAGTATTCAATAATAATCAATATCCTTTTCGTACTTTTAGAACTTTATTTAATGATACAGTTATACAAGGTATTGCAGCACATGAATATTTAAAGATTAATTATAATGCTAAAATAAAAGTTGGTAGTAGAGGTAGTAATAATCTTAAAGAATATCTTGCTTGTCATTGTTTTATTATTCCTACAAGTTATAAATATGAAAATAATCAATCTGTTTATACTTTACCTAGTACAGTTAAAATAGCTTGTTATGTTTATAATGGTGTTGGATTTACAGAAGATGCTGTATTTACTAGTGGACAAGTATTATTTGGAGATACTATATTTGATATTGATAATTGTAAAATGAGAATTACTCATTCTATTATTGAGCCTAGTTATGATTTTAATGAACGTAAAAAGAATGATACTCTTATTCCTGGAGAAGTATATAACTTTTTTATTCATTTTGTTGATAAATATGGTGATGCTAGTAGAGGTTATAAACTATCTAATAAAGATAAATATATAAATAATGTTGTTAATGATGGTTCTCATTGTACTATAATTACTTTTAATTGGGACAATCAAGGTAATGGTAATATTCCATATTGGGCAGTTATTAGTGGAGATATTCCAATATCTACTATTAGTTCTAATATTAAAAAATATATTGCTAATCATAAAATTGTAGTTTATACTGCTGAACCAATAAATAATCCTACTACTAATATATTACTTAATAGTTCTGATGAACTTGAAGCTACTAATAAAGATGAACTATATACTCTTATATCTAATTACTTTATTGATTATCAAGATAAAGATAAATATAATGATTTATATGTTTATCAAGTTATAAATAGTGGTAGTTATACTCCTTGTAGTAATCAAGTAATAGGTGCTATTGGTATTGATAATGAAGCTAAATTTGGTTATTACGAAAATATTAATGGTGATGAATTATTTAGAATACCTGATTTAATATTTGATGCTGAAGCTATTGGTGGTGAACATACTAGAGGTTTTATATATAATATGAATAATACTTTTAATAAATTTTATATTCGTGCTAATATTGATACTACTTTATGGAATCAAATTAAAGAATTAGGTTATGTTGGATGGTTTATTAGTTATGAAAAAGTTGAACCTATTACTAGATATACTGGATTATTAACTAGAAAAGATTATTGTAATATAGCTAGTAATGTTAGTTGGCAAGCTGGTAGTTGGGGTACAAAACCGGGTTTTGTAGCTAATAATTTTACTAGTGATAAATGTTATCTATATAGTGGTCGATTTGATATTGATGATAGTATTAAATATGATTTTAATATTATTCGTATTGATGGTAAATGTAAATTCGAACCTTATAAAGAGAAACATGATGTAGTTGATATGGTAGTTAATACTACCTATCCTTATAGTTATAATATGCCAGTTATAGGTGTAATTAGTAGAAATGAATATAAACCTATTAATAATTATAAGTTAGTAGTTGCTGATAGTGTTATTGATAGTAGAGCTGGAAAAGGAACTGCTCTTGAAATGGACGATTATAAGGAATTACTGCTTGACGCTGAAACTATGTTTCTTGCAACAGTTCTTAATTGTACTAAAAATATTTATACTAGTAAAGAAAAAGAACTTATAAGACTTAATAACGTTTGTTATAGTGGTGGAAGTTATTCTATTGAACATGGATATAATGGTAGAATGACTTACGATGGCATTCTTGTTTATAATGATAATGGAGTTATAATGAATGAAGGTAATTATAAATTATATACTCCTATTAATAATCAATACTATTATAGTGGTGATGAACCATGTTGGTTTGATATTCCATTTAATGTTTATATTCAATTTCCTTTATATAGTGATAAATTCTTTGAAAGTAAATGTTTTAATAATGAACCTAGTAAGATAGCTTTTAGTATTAAAGAAGAAACTGAAGAGAAAAGTGTTGCTTTTGGTACATTCGTAGAACCTAAGAATAGTGTTGATTTATTTAAAGACCCTATTGGAAATGTTGACCAATATGTTCCTAAATTGCTAACTCAATATCGTAATGATATTGTTAATATTACTCGTTTTGATAAAACTGTAAGACGTAGTAATGTTATTCAAGATGAAAGTGAAGTTAATGCTTGGCGAATATTTCCTATTGAGGGTTATAAAAATATTACTGAAAATAAAGGAAGTATAACTAATTTAGTTGGAATTGGATATTATCTTTTAGTTCATACTCAACATAGTATGTTTATGTTTGATATAAGTGCTGCACTTAAAACTAGAGATGAAAATGTTCAATTATATCAACCTGATGCTTTTGAAGTTGATTACAAAGAAGTTTTTACTAGCGATAAAGGTTATGGTGGACTGCAAGATGATTTAGCATATATAGTTGGAGAATTTGGTTATATTTTTTATAATGATGATTTTCATAAACTTTATCAATTTGATGATGGTCAACTTAAAATAATGGATGAAGATATTAAATTATGGTTAGATAAATATCATCCTAATAAAGTTAGATTTGCTTATGATAAATTTAATAATCGTATTCTAATTAAATTTGATTATACTTATGATAATATTAATCCTAATACTAAAGAATCTATTATAGAATCGCATAATGAAGTCATTAGTTTTAATTATAAAGTAGGTAGTTTTATTAGTTTACATGATTATTATTTTAATAATGCTTGGTCTACTAAAACTAAATGTTACTTTCAAACTGAACATAACAATGATAGACTTAACTGCCCTCTTCATGTATTTACTTATGAATATAATTATGGTAGATTTAATACTCATATGGGTGATGATAGTAGAAGTCTATATTTAGTATCTAAGCAAGAAGTAGGTGATGAACCTGTATTAGTTCATAATAGTTATATTGATATTATAGTTAATGAATCTTATGAACTTATTAAGTTTCTTGAATTTATTAAATATAAAGTACGTAAGATATATATTCCTATTTATAGTGATAATATTAATAATCCTGTTGATTTAAGAGAACATCCTTATGCTGGAGATATACTTCGTATATTTAATGAAGATAATGATACTGATGATATAGATATTAATATTGATAAACTTAATGAATTTAATAAGTATAAAAAACCTTGGTATGAACTAACTCAATATAACTTTAATTATTTCCGTAATGCTATTAAAGAACATCCTAATACAGTAAGTGATAAACTTCGTAGAGTATATGGTAATTATTTTGTAATTCGTTTCATATTTAATAATTCAGATAATAAGCGCATTGAATTTGAAAGTCTTGAATGTGCTCAAACTCAATTTAGAAAATTATGATACAGTATAGAGATAGACAAAGACAAAAAGCTTTTATTGGTGCTATTATTGGTGCAGCTGCTAGTATTGCTGGTGGTATAATTAAAGGCAATAAACAAAAGAAAGCTCAAGAAAAAGCTCAAGCTGAAGCTCAAGCTGCACAAGACCATAAAGATGCTTTACAAAATGCTCAAGCTTTAACTAGTGCTTATGCTAATCAAGATTATGTTGGTCAATATAATGATAAGCTTACTCTTAAATGTGGTGGTAGAGTTCGACATAAAGCTAATTTTGGTACTGAGTTTGCTCAAGCTCTTCCCGGTTTAGGTAATCTTGCTAGTTCTATTACAGGAGTTCAAGGACTTGGTGAATTAGGTACTGCAATAGGTCAAGGTATTTCTGCTAATCAACAAATTAATGAAAATAAACGTATTGCTCAAGAAGCTGAACAGCGTAAACAACTTCAAGCTGGTCAACAGCAACTTAATATTACTTCTGATAAAATGACTAATCCGATGACTATGTATCAACGTTCTAGTTTTATTAATAAATATAAATGTGGTGGACGTAGAAAAGCATGGATTGGTGCTGCTATTGGTGCTGCTGGAAGTTTAATTGGTGGTATGTTTGGAAGTAAAGGACAACAACCAATTCAAGTTAAACAAGCTGACCAAGCTAGTTATAGTGCTCCTAAAACTGGTCTTGAACGTCCTGAATGGATTACTAATGGTACTGTTCAACAACCTGTTATGCCTCAATCAGTATATCGAGATAGGCTAAATGTATATCGCTGTGGCGGTCATAGACGCTAGTCTTTTGCTCTCTGTTGAATTATTATATATAGGTATGAACTATTAATCGACTGATAGGCTATCGTTCAGCAGAGAGCCTTAAAATCAATCAAATTACAATTTCTCATTATATTATATAAAATGCCTAGAAAAGATAAAGTTATTCATATAAGTAATTTACCTAGTACATTTAGAGGTAATGTTACTCGTAATGGAAGATTTATTCAAAATGGTATTCCTCCACTCGGTGGAGCTTATGATAAAGTTGCTAAATCTACTGGTTTAATAAGACTCGATAATGAATTTCTCTATAATGGTATAAACAATTTAGTATCTAAAGATAATAGAGAAAAATTAATGAATAATACTGCTGGTAGACTTATTAATTATGTTAAAGATTTTAATAAAGAATCTCTACCTAGTGATGATGAACTTGGACCAACATTTCCATTTAATATTATTCAAACTACTAGAAGTAATGGAAGAAATCTTCCTCAAAAACAATATGCTGCTGGTGGTAAAATACCAAATGTAGTTGCTGGTGGCATTGCACAACCTCTTGGTAATAATTTCTTTTATATGAATGGAAGAAAACATAGTCAAGGTGGTATTGATATTGGTCCTAGTGATAAAACTGGTATTGAAGTAGAAGGTGGTGAAGTTGTTGAAACTAATGGTAATGAACTTAAAGTTTATTCTGCACAACCTATTATTAATGGTGTTAGTCCTGCTAAATTAGTTATGGGTGGAGCTAATCCTAATAAAGTATTTAAAGCTCAAGAAGATTTTAAAGATAGAAATAGAATTAATGATGATGGAACTAAATATAAAGAAGGTGGCAAAATTTATCAAGCACCTGATGAATATAAAAGACAAATCGCTGAAAGTGGTTCGATAATTATTGGTGGTTATCCTACAATAGCTGGTAATAGAAATTATAAATTTATTAAAGGTTTAACTAAAGCTTCTAGAATAGGTAGAACTGCTACTAATTTTATTAATTTAGGTAGACAAAAGATTTATGATTTAGCTAATAAAATTGATAATACTTGGATTAATCAAGGTATTAAAGAAGTTTATAGAACAACTATCGGTAAACATGGTAATAATCTTCCTAGAACTATTGATTATATAAATAAAAATAATATAAATGAAAATAAAAAAGCTATGGGTGGATTAAATAGAAATAAAGATTATGGCTCTAAAAAGAAACCTTATCCTAGTGTAGCTAAAAAAGATTTTGCTGGTGGACATAGAAGTTATCCTATTCCTACAAAAGCAGATGCTGTTGACGCTTTAAGATTAGCTGGATTACATGGTAGAAATGATGTTAAAGCTAAAGTTTATAATAAATATCCAGAACTTAGAAAGAAAGGTAATGTTGGATTAGTTGTTAGTATTAATGGTAATGTTAAGAATGGATTAATTCATTCTCCATCCTCTACGGGGGGTCTACGCGATAAATTTGCTGTTGGTGGAAATCGTATTAATCGTCATGGAAGAACTTGGGAATATGATGAACAAATTGGAGCTTATGTTCCTATTACTAATAGAACTATTAGTAGAACTTCTACTTATCCTATTAATAAATCTGCTAGAGGTGAAACTATTGTTGGTAGTGATTATACTTTTAGGAATGGTAGATGGTCTAAAAATAATACTATAAATAATAATGTAAATACTAATACTAATAAATCTAATATTGATAATGGAAATCGTCGTCCTCAATATTATGCAGAACGTAGACTTCCTTTATTTGAAGATGGAGCTGGTATTACTAGTGGTTTAGTTAGAGCTGGTTGGAGTCATGGAAATAATAAAGGTATTAGTACAAATAATACTAATATTCCAAGTTTATCTGAAACTAAATCTAGCTGGAAGACCCCCCGTGGAAGACGTAGTAAGTCAAGTCAATCAACTCAATCTGTTCCTACTAAAACACCTCCTACTGCTGTTTATAATCGCAATCTACCTAAAGTAGAAGCTAGTATTCCTACTACTTTACCTGTTCCTACTAGTACACCTGCTAAAGGAACTACATCTTCCGATGGTAAAGGTCAAGGTAAATTTAAAAATATTACTGCCGCTGATTGGATTGGACTAGGTAGTAATATAGTTGGTAGTTTAGCTAGTTATTTTGCTAGTAGAAGAGCTATTAATAAAATGAGAGGTCCAGGTCAACCTACTCTTATTAGTGCTAATAAACTTAAAACTAAATATAATATTAATCCTCAACTTGATAGAATTAGAGAAGATAAATTCGAAGCTTATCGTGATATTGATTCTAATACTGCTAGTAGTCGTGTTAGTTTAGCTCGTAAACAACGAGTTCGTAATGCTGCTGGTCAAGCTGCTAATGAACTTTATGGTAATAAAGAAAATATAGAAACTAATCTTATTAATCAAGATAGACGTAATCAGCAAAGTGTTCGTCAATTTAATGCTCAACAATATAATCAATATATAGATAGAAAAACAGCATTTGATAATGGTATTAGAGAAGCTAAAGTAACTAATATTAATAATTTATTTAATGGAATTAATGCTGGTATTCAAGATATGATTAGTAGATATGAAAATCGTAAAGCTTTAAATAATACTATTGGTGCGATGAGAGCATCTGCTCCTAATGTAGATGATAGAATTATGCGAGATGCTGGAGTTGATTATGATGAATTTATTATTCGTAAACGTAGAAAACTTGGAGGAAAACAATCATGCCGATAAACTTTTATACTCCTACTTTTAGACAACAAGTTAATCCTATTGACTTAAATGTCTTAGCTAGAACTTATAATACTCTTGAACAAGGACATCAACAAGCTATTCAAACTAAATCTCAAATTGATGCTCAACTTGCTCAATTAGATTTAAATGAAGCTGAAGATGCTTGGCGTCAAGAACAACTTAATAAAGTTCGTAATGCTCTTACTGAAAATATGCAATATGGTAATGCTTATTCTAGTCTTGATGATATAGTTGGAACTTATGGAGATATAACTTCAAGTCCGGAAATGATTGGTCGTTTACGTGCTCAACAAGATTATAAAGCTTATATGAATAATCTTGATAAACGTACTGATTTATCTGAAGATTATAAAAATTATTATCGTACAGTTAATAAATATAATTATCAAGATATAATTGATAAGAATGGTAATGTTATTGGTGGAAGTAAATGGACTCCTATTGATAAAGAAGTTTCTGAAATTCCTATGAACCAAATACTTAATCAAGCACTTCAATGGGCTGCTAAAGAACAAGGCGGAGGTAGTCAAACAAGATGGCTTGATGCTAATGGAAAAGTTACTGATGATATTACTAAATCTGTTACAGGAGAGATTTATTCTCATACTAAAGGTGATTGGCAAAGATTAAGTAAAGCTAAACTTGCTGAAGCTGTTAAAGCTGTTATTGAAAATACTCCCGGTGCTAAAGCTAGTCTTGAGCAAGATTATAAGATTGCTAAATGGAAATATGACCAAAATGGAAGTAATCCTGATATAACAGATAAAAATGGTATTCTACTTACTCCTGAACAATATCTTGCTAAACGTATTGACCCTTTCTATAATGCTGCAACTTTTTATAATCAAAGTAGTAATACTACTTATGGTGAAGCATGGAAAGCTCAATTAGCTTTATCTAAACAAGCTGGTTCTGGAAGTAGTGCTCAAAGAAAACAAGCTATTGATAATTTAACTTATAAAGGTACTCCTGTTCGTATTGATAATTTTATGCCTGCTCAAGCTCAAGCTGAAATTACTAGTAATAGACAATCAATAGCTGGATTGCTTAGTAAATATAATCCTGATATTAATATTAATTTAAGCACTGCTAATCCAGATGATATTAGAACTAGTATTATGACTAATATTACTAATCCATCTGATAGAGCCTATGCTCTAAGTTATCTTAATGATATTATTGATAATCAAGAATATATTAATAGTCTTAAAGTTGGTAAATCGCAAGATAGCATTGACGGATTTGATACATATAATTCTATTATTAGTTTAAGTGATTTACCTAATAATAAATATTCAGATAGATATAGTAAATATGTTAATCAAATATTTGGAGATAGTTCTGCTATTAGACAATACTTTAATAATGATGATGTTTATAATTCATTTATTAATGCTATTGGAGGAGAGAAAAAAGCTGCTAGTCTTGGAGTAAGATTTGGTTCTGATGGTAATGGTTATAGATATGCTGAATTACCAAAAGATTATCATAAATCTATTTATAGTTTTGGTAAAGCTGTTAAAGAAGCTGAAGATACTAGAAATCCTTTAAATGCTTTTCTTAATTCTGCTAAAACTAGATTCTTTGGTTATGGTGATAAATTTGTTAGAGTTGATTCTAATGGTGAAGAACATCATGCTGGATTACCAACAGGTAATAAAGAACCTTATATTGGTTTAATTGATTATGTTGATTCTCTTAAATCTAAAAATGATGCTGTTCTTGATGGTGGTCAAATAACTTCTTCTACTATTGGTATTAGTGCTTTAACTCCAGAATTAGCTGAAATTAATTTTATGATGAACGCTAATCCTGAAGAAGCTAGTAAACTTTCAGCTTATAAAAAGAATAAAGAAGAACAAGCTATGATGGCTATTCGTAGTGGTATTGATTTAACTCAAGGTGAAGCTTATATTACTAGTGAAAATGGAATATTTGAACCTATGACTTCTGAAGATAGAAAAGCTTATACAGCTTATCTTAGAAGTGCTAAAGAAAATGAGATTACTCCTACTATTGTTCGTGACCCAAAAACTGGTGATGTTGGAGTTCAAATTAATATTGCTGGTTATTACGATACAGAAGGTAAACTTAAAAGAGAACCTATTACTTTACTTGTAGGTAGTGGTGCTATTGATAGTTCTATTATTCAATCTTGGAATCAAGATACTAGTTGGAAAGCTGCTGGTAAAGTAGAAAATTATTATAATGCTAATAGACCTATTTCTCTTACTAATAATACTGCATTTACTGGAATTGATAAATTTAAATTAGTACCAAATGGTGGAGGTTTTAATTTAATTAATTCTACTAATAATCAAACTATTGGTTTAGTAAGTAAAGAAAATGCTGTTGATATTGTAGATAATTTATCTCAATGGGAACAAACTGTAACTGCTGTTAAAGCTGGAATGGCAGTAGATGAAAATGCTGTTAAAGCTATTCAACAAAATGTTGCTACTAAACTTGCTCAACTTAGTGGTAGTTCAGACCCTTATGTTATTCAATATTACTATGATGAATTAACTAATAATCTATATTAATATGGATGTATTAAAGTTTCTACAAGGTGGTAATCAAACACCTAATCCTGAATATAATCCTAAAACTAAAAAGGGGGCTATACAGCCTCCTACTTTAGTTGATTACAACCCTGGCACTTCTATTAGTGACCAGGGTCGTGGTCATTTATTTAGTCGCATTGCTGAACAATCATATAATCTTAATCAATATGATATAGATAAATATGCTCCTTATGATGTTTATGTTAATCCTGTTGATGACCCAGAAAAACTTGATAAAGAACGTGCTGTTAATCAAAGTAATTGGGAACAAGGATTAAGAATGATTGGACAGATTGGTAATGAGATTACTGTTGGTACAGCTATTGGTTTTGCAGATTTAGCTGATGCTTTCTATAATATGGTTAGTAATAGTCCTAATGATTATCAATCTGAAATAAGTTCTGAACTTGAATCTTTAAAAGAATCTATTAATGAACGTTTAGCTATATATAGAGAAAATCCCAATGCTGCTTTTGATATTGGAGATTTTGCTTGGTGGGCTAGTAATGCTCCTAGTATAGCTAGTTCTTTAACTCTTATGGTTCCTAGTACTGGTCTTGCTAAAGGTGTTTCTTTATTAGGTAAAGGTATAAAGTTTAATAAATTAGCTAATAAAATGGCTAATGCTATTAATATGACTCAAAAGAGTAGAGCCATTACTGGTAGAATAGCAGAAGCTACTGCTATTGGAGTTCCTTCTCGTTATCTTGAAAATTATCAAGAAGCTAGACAAACTTATAATGATATTGAAGATTATTCTAAAACTCAACTTGCTAATATGAATGATAAACAAAGAGAAGAGTTTTATAATAATAATCCTAAATATAAAGATATGTCTGATGAAGAAGTAGCTAAAGATATTGCTAAAAATAGTGCTGATATTACTTTTGCTGAAGATTGGGCTAATGTTCTTTTTGATGTATGGCAAGTTTATAGTTTAAAGAACTTATGGAAAAATGCTTTAAGTGGTAATACAACTAGTTCTAGACTTAGAAATTTAAATACTGCATTTAATAGTAATATTGATGATGCCGCTGCAATTACTAATGCTTTAAGTAATAAAACTACTAAACAAGCTATTACTAGCACATTAAAAGATGTAGGTGATGATATTCTTCATGGTGTTAGAGCCGAATGGACAGAAGGAGTTGAAGAAGCTATTAATTATATAGCTAGTCAAGATGGTTTATATAATGGTAAAAAAGTATTTGATAAAGATATTCCTCAACAAACTATTAAAGATTATCTTCAAGACCCAATGCTATGGGAACAAGCATTTTGGGGTGCTCTTGGTGGTGTTACTTTTAGTAGTGTTATGAATAAAGCTGGAGAGTTTATTAATAAACGTCTTGATAAAGATTGGACTTCTGCTGAAAAACAAAGAGAAAACGAAATTCTTGGTCGTACTGCTACTTTTCAAGCATATCAAGAAAGACTTAATAGTATTTCTAATGGTAAAAATCCATTTATAACTATTACTGATGAAAACGGTCAACAGGTTAATCCAGATATTATTACTGGTACTGAAGAAGAACTTCGTAATATAGCTGAAAAAGAATATATGGATAATATTATTATTAATTCTATGAACGCTGGTAATTTAGGACTTCTTGAAAGTTCTATTAATAGTAAAGAATTTAATGATAGTATTACTAATAAACTTGGATTACAACAACAAGATAGTAATGAACTTATTAATAGATTTAAAACTGAAATTAATAATCTTAAAAATGAATATAATACTACTTTAAATAAAGTTAATAGACTTGGTGGCGGATTTGAAGTTGGTCGTATTATAGCTACCCAAATGGTTCATGCTCGTAATCGTCAAGAAAATTATAATAATCTTCTTAATTGGGCTAATGATGTTTTAAATCAAGATATTACAAATAATCATATTGAAGATGCTGATATTAATTCTGCTAAGAATGGTATATATCAACATATTCTTGATAGCATTCAAAGAGATATTAAAACTATTCAAGATAATGCTGCAATTAATGATTCAGTTAAACAAGAACGTATTACTCAATTAAATGAACGTCTAGATGCTATTAATAAACTTTATATCCCTATTGATATTGAAAATAAAAATGATATTCAATCAGCTATTCAACTTCAAAAACAATATAACGAAGTATTTAAAGATTTAGCAGAAGTTGTTAATGCTGAAATTAATGTTGAAGTTAATAAAAATCAACTTAATTTATCTGATGATAATATTAAATCTCGTATAACTTATCTTAATAACTTCTTTGATAATGGTCGTAAAAAGATTGTTAATAAAGCTATGGACGATTTACGTAATGCTTATAAACAATATGGTAAAGAATATGTCAATTCTGTTATTAAAGATGCTAATAATGGTAATAAACCAAATATAGATAAAATTATTCGAGATGCTTATGCTGCACTTGATTTAAGTTCTAAAGGTAATGAACATCTTAAAACTACATTAGAACAATTAGCTGAAATTGCAGAGATTGAAAATGATGTTAATAATGCTCCTAAAGAGGAAGAAGTTGCTCCTGTTAATCCTGATGTTAATGAAGTTAATGAAACTGATGTAGATGATACTAACTCATCTCCATCCTCCACGGGGAGTATAGCGGAGCGAAGCGAAGCGGTTCCTAGTGAATCTACTAATATTGAACAACCTCAATCTCAAACTGAACAACCAGTTTCTCAAGAACCTATTAGCACTCCTAAACCTGAAGTTAATAATACTCTTCCAGATGATGATTTTGAACGTGGTCAAATAGGTACTGATTTGGTTTATGAAAGTATAGCTGATTTAGAAGATTCTTTAGGACATGAGTCTACTAGTAGTGATTTACTTAATGCTAGACAATCTATTATTGATAAACTTAGTCAAGCTGGATTTGAACAAACAGAAGCTAGTGATATAGTTAATAATATTATTGATGGTCTTACAGGAGGTAGTTTATATAGTTCTGTTCAAGATGATAGTACTAGACGTTTATTACTTAATGCTACTTATGCTACTGTTACAGGTAATGAACGTAATATAGAAGCTATTATGGATGATTTTGCTAATAGTGTTGATAGTGAAGGTAATACTAGGGGTAAAATTGTTAATGGTAAAGTCTATCTTAGTATTGGTCAATTAGTTGAATATATAGATAGTGTTACGGGTAATAAAATTATTAAAAATTACTTGTTTAATCAAATAAAAAACTATCTTTACGCCAGCACTAATAATCAAGGTAAATATCGTGCTACTGATGAATCAACTATTAAAAAACTTAATGCTAGACAATTTGTTCAATATGTAGATGGTATTGCTAAAGAACGTCTTGAAAGACTTCAAGTTGAACATACTAATAATGTTAATCTTAAGTATATAGTAGAGAATGAAAATGTTAAAGCATTTACTTCTATTAAACAAGGTGATTATCTAGAAACTGAATATGATAGTAAGCTTAGACGTATTAATATACTTGCTAATGGTACAATTATTGGTTATATAGGAGTTCCAAATATTGATAAGTTTGGTAATTATGATATGGTTAATCAAGGTTGGAAATATAATATTCATGCTGAAAATGGTCAAGTTGTTTCTCCACTTAAAGACGCTTTAATTAGTATTCTTGATGGTGATAGATTTGATGAAGAATTTATTGGTCATTTATATGAACTTGCCGTTAAAGAAGAAGTTACACAAGAAGAACTTGTTAATCTATTTAAAGAATTTGAAACTAAATATCCTGATATAGTTAGAGATTTTACTACTCCTGTTGCAAGTTTTGATTTAGCTGGGCATCTTGTTAATCTTACTAAATATATATTTAATCAACCTTATGAAAATAGCCATGAAGCTAGTATTAATCGTTGGTTTAATAATCTTCTTAATAGTTATGACCAAGCTATTACAATAGTAAAAGGTGATTTTAAAGGTAAAGTTAAAGCTGTTAATGTTAAATATGGAGTTCTTAATACTATTGATGATGCTAATGGTGAATGGAATGATGTACAAGAAACAGTAGTTAATTATAGCGAAGATGTTAATAAACTTGGTGTAGTTGTACAAGGTCAAGTATATCTTAATGGAGAAAGTAAACCAACTATTATTGAAAATCTTACTACTAATGGTATGCCTGTTATTAGTATTCCAAGTAGTGATGGTACTTCTCTATATGCTTTTTGTAAACAAGTTCCATTAAATAGTAATCTACTTAAAGGTGATGCTCGACGTATTATTAATTCTATTAAAAATGAAGTTAATAATCTTTGTAGAGATTATATTAGTGGTAAAATAAGTTTTGGTGAACTTAAACAAAGTCTTGGAGATATATTTGGAAATAATAAACTTATTAACGGAGATAGAAATACTGGACTTCAAATTAGTATTAATCCTACTAATATAGGCTTTTATGTTAAAGGTGCACATTTTAATGGTAAGGATTATGCTTTTACTATTAATTCTGATGCTGGTAATTATAAACGTAATATTATTATTAATTCTCCTTATGTTGTTAATAGTGCTTTTAAAATAGGTAAAAGTTATGGTATTAATGCTAGTACTATTGATGAATTAGATAATGCTCTTCGTCCTGTTATTGATGAAATGTTTAACTATGCTCAATTTGCTATTAGTAAAGATTTTATTAATGATAGTACAAAAACTAATGATAAAACTAATAAATATATTTATCGTGAAAATGGTAAAACTATTATAAATATTGATGGTAAAACTTATAGTTATAATAGTTATCAAGATTTTATTATTAGTAATGGTTTAGTTCGAACTAAACTAGCTAATACGAATACTGACGAAACTGCTGGTAATTGGCAAATAGATATTCATTCTAAACTCGATATTACTTATGAACTTGAGGGTAGACCCCCCGTGGAGGATGGAGCAATACCTGAACAGCTATCAGAGTTCATGTTAGATGATACTCTTAATGCTATTAATTTTAATGCTTTTGAATCTGCTATAACTGCTAAGAATTTAACTCGTGGACTTAAAAAGTATTTTGCTAATGACCAAACTGCTATTGATTATATTGATTCTCTTCAAAAAATTGGTATTTTACCTAAAAATATTCAAGTTGTAAATAGTATTACTGATAATAATGGTAATCAAGTTAATGCTGTTTATCATCGTGATACAGATACTATTGAACTTAATAGTTCTGCTATTGCAGGTCAAAGAGTTTATCGAGTTGTTAATATTATAGTCCATGAAAGTTTACATAGACAACTTTATACTAAATATAATACTGAACAAGCTATTGCTTTAGTTAAACCTATTTATGATAAATTTAAAGCTTGGCTTGATACTCAAGATGATGCTACTAAAGAAAGACTTAAACCTTATCTGTTTGAGAACTTTAATACAAGTGAAGCTCTTGAAGAATTTCTAGTTGAAAGTATTACTAGTAACGCTCTTATGTCAGCTCTTAATGAAATTAAATATGATAATAGAAAAATTAATAAACGTAAGACTTTATTTAGTAGACTTCTTGAAGTTATTGCTGATATGTTAGGTATTAAGATTAATGAAGATAGTTTATTAGCTGCTGCTAGAGATGCTTATAAAGCTATTAAAAAAATGCCTAAAGAAAGTAATCAAGAGGCTATTCAAGGAACTTTTCAGTTTGAAGAAGAAACTGCTAGTACAGAACAAATTGAAAATCCTAATGAAGATAACAGTCAAGATTATAATTATAATAATGATAATCTTAATGATGGACTTGATATGTTTAGTAGTGTTGATGATAATACAGTGGTGAATATGGCTGAATTAACTAGCCGTTTACCGATAGCACAACAGCCCGAATTTGCCACTTTGCTTGACACAGGACACATCAGTTTTAGCTGTATGTAGAATTAATCGAGCAAAGATAAAAGTCGCTTAAAACGAAAGGAAACCACCTCTATGACGATGTAATTAAATTTTACTTTACATTAGTCATAGAGGTATTGCTATTAATGAATTTAAACTTAAATATAAACTTATGAGCTGTGGAAATATTAAACTTGTAGGATATAATAATCTTAATAATGTTATTATTAAAGAACATGGTTTTAATAATGCTGATTATTATAGTCTTATAGCTATGGTTGAAGACCCAATCTTTAAAAAGATTGTAGCTGATAGAGGTATTAATGTTAAAACTTCTGGAAGACAAGCTTATAATGCTCTTCTTGAAGCTAGAGCTATTAAACTTCGTAATATGGATGATATAGCTTCTGTTGCTGAAAAAGAAGAACGTGGTTTGTTTAGTACAATTAAAGCTAGAGATACAGCTATTACTTATATGGCTGATATTATGAATAAACTTAGTTTTAATTTTCTATATAATGGTGCTCCATTAAATTTTAATGAAATTAAAAAACGTACTAATGAAACTGTTATTAATGCTGGACTTAAACGTGCTAAGAAATTAGCTGGAAATGATGAAGCTAGAAATAATGAACTTAATAGCTTTATTAATAATCCAAATCCTGCTATTAAAATTAATGGTCTTGGAGCATTTCTTCGTAAATATGGTGATGCTCAAGATTTTAATTATGGAGCATTACTTCGTTCTTTAACTAATACTGAATTTAATGAAGCTCTTTTTAATAATAAAAATATTGCTAAACTTATTAAACGAGATGAATTATATCAAACTACTGATTATGAAGAATTAGGTGGATACCTTGATGAAACTTCTACTGAAGGTGATGAAAATAGTATAGATGATGGTATTGATTTAATGACTCAACTTTGGAATTTAAGTATTGGTGAAGTTAAAGATTTTAATAAACACGTAGAAGAAATTATTAAATATCATCTTGCAAGTTTACCTAAACTTACTGCTGCTTCTCAACTTGATAATGGAAGTTATCCTTTTGATACTAATAATGAATTAGGAGTTGTTACTTTTTCTGATGCTAATTACTTATCTAAAATATTATATGCTAGTGCTGATACTAGTAATGTAGATAATTTTATAGCTAGTCTTAAACGTATATCTGAAACTATTCCAAATTGTGAATGTTTAATTCAATTACATGATTTACTTAGCAAAAATAAAGTATTTGCTAATAAGTATATGATGGTGTTTAATAAACCTATTATATCTAAAATTGAAACTTATATTCAAACTGATTCTAATGGTAATAGTTATGTTCGTGCTCGTGTAACTAATCCTAATACTAATTCTCGTACTATTTTACAGAATACTTTTTATAATAATGTTAAGAATAATATTATTACTAATCGTGTTCCTGCTGCTCGTGAAAAGTTTCGTATATATGATAGATATAAAAATACTCCTCATGCTAATCTTTATTTATATGATGCTTTTAAAGAAATATTTCCAGATATTAATCAAGCTAGTTTTAATTTAGCTATTGCTAAGATTGGTCGTGTTGCTATGGCTAATAATCTTATTAACTTTGCTAATGTTATTAATCGTACAGTTGAAAACTATAATAAATATGTAGAAGCACTTAAAAAAGATAAAGGAACTAAAATGCCTGATAGTTTTATTAATAGAGGTGATACTTCTATTATATATCAAATGGCTGATGTCTTTAAAGATATTATTTATATTCCTGTTGAACTTAATTCTCGTAATCCTGAAGGTAATTTAAGTTCTGATGTTATTAATAGAAGTTTTATTACTAATATTGCTAAAATAATTAATGATGACAAATCTACTGTTGAAGAACAAAATGCTATGGCTGAAGCTTATGCTAGACAAAAGTTTGCTAGTCATCAATATGATTATAGTAATTTACTTCTTGAACATCGAGATACTAATGGCAATATAATTAATTATGGACTATTTAGAAGAGTTGGAAATGGAACTCCTAAACTTACCGAATATGCTCGTAGTATGTTTAAAACTTCTCTTCTTAATGGTATTAGCGAATTAGATAATAACAATAATGACTTATATCGTAGTATGAGTGATGGTGATTATTTAATTACTGCTATGGGATTATTTATGACTGATATTAATAATTCTGAAACTCCTACTGCCAATTATTTACTTCCTATACCTAGTGATGCTCCTAAAAACTTTACTATTACTGCTCCTAGATATAGTCTTAATGGATTGCGAAGTCAATTAGAAGATGGAACTAAAATTATAAATAGAGAACATCCATTATTTAAACAGTATTATAATATATCTATTCAAGAACTTACTAATATGGCTCAAGCTATTAATGTAATGTTTAAAACTAATGCTAATGGTAATCCTATTTTAACTAATGGAGATTTTGAATTTAGTGATACTTATAATAATAAACCTGAACATTTTTATAATCAATACCATAAAGATGGAAAAGGTAATGTATTTACTACTAAAGATGGACACAAAGTTTTAGCTGGTAGAGTATTTAGTTTTAAACGTTTAGTTAGTAAAATTACTCCTAATAGTAATGGAGCGTTTAATGAACTAATTGGGTATGGTAAGACTATTGACATCCTCTACGGGGGGTCTACACATGGACTTAGCTATGTTAATAATCAAGTAGTTCTTAATGGAGAACAACGTGTTGCTCTTGAAGATGCTGTTGCTGATTGGTTAAATGAATATATAACTAATGGTTATAAAGAACTTAAAAATAAATATGGTACATTTATTGATGATAGGATTAATAATGAATCTTTAGCTGAATTTCTAGTTAATGATTATCTTGTTAGAGATAGTATGTACGATATGTATGGTGGTGACCAAAGTTTTTATAAGAATGGTCAAGCTATTCTAAAACGTATTAAAGAAGTACAAGCTAGTGGTAATCCTTTTGGTAATACTGATTTTACTAAAAATGATTTAGATATAGCTACTGATTTATATGATATAACTATTAAAGGTAATGCTGTTACTGTTCCTTATACTGTTAATGGAGTTACTAAACGTAAAAAAGTAGTTCTTCAAGATAAATTTAGGGGTGTTACTATTTATAATACATTTAAAGCTTCTGACAAAGTTGTTATTGATAGACTCGATAATCAACTTAAAAAAGCTGGACTTGATAAAAAAGATAGAGAACGAATACTAGAACCATTTAAAGGTGGAGTTAATGCTAATGATGCTCAATCATATATTACTCTTGAGGAATGGATTCGTCGTATTACTGCTGCTGGTGAATTAGATAAATATGCTGGACTTATTCAAAGTCTTACAGATGATACTCCAATAGATAAAATTGATTGGACTAAATTTGCTAATAAAGTTCAAATTCAAAAGAATTTCTATTATGATTTATATTATGATACTACTGTTGGTATTGAAGTTCCTAGACAAGTAAAGAATGCTGAATTTGTTCTTATTCCTAAACTTATTAAAGGAACAGAACTTGAAAAAGTTTATAATATAATGACTAATAGAGGTATTCATCAAATTAATACTGTTGAAACTGTTAAAGTTGCACAACATAACAGAATGACACTTTGGAATAATGATGGTGTTTTAACTGATGAAGCTCTTAAAGAATTTGATAATAATGTATTTGATAATTCTGAACTATTTAGTTATAATTATCTTTATCGTCAGCAAGAAGTTCCTCAACATATGGTTGATGCTAGTAATAAAGCTGCTATTCAGATTATGAAGAAAATGCTTGATAATCTTCCTAATCGAACTGAACTTAATGAACTTAAGAATAAAGTATTTAATAACTATGTAGCTAATATTAGAAATAGTTTTGAAAAAACTTGTGCTGAACTTGGTATTAAATTAGATAGTAATGGTCATATTGATTTAAATTCTAATGGTACTATTAAAAATCTTAATCGTTTTGTATTTTTTGATAGATTTAAAGAAAATGCTCAACAACAAGGAGTTGAGAAAGCTCTTCTTGAATTTTTTGATTTAGATAGTGCTGGATTTAATAATCTTCCTTTATTCTTATCTAATATTAATAGTAAACTTGAAAGTATTGCTAATAGTTATTTTAATACTAATATTACTAGGCAACTTATTAGTGGTTGGCATGCTGCTCAGTTATCTGATTTTGGTTTTAAAGTTGATAAACAAACTCAAACAGATAGTAAACTTCAATATAAAAAGATTGGAGAAGTTGATGGCACTCCTGTTTATTATACTGAAATTAAACTTCCTAGATGGAGTAGTAAACTTAAAAGATTAAATATTGAACAAGTTCCTGATAGCTTACGTACTATGATTGGTTATCGTATTCCTACTGAAGGTAAACAATCTATATGTATTATGTATGTTAAAGAGTTTCTTCCAGATGCTTATGGTAGCACTGTTGTTGTTCCTGATGAATGGGTTACTCAAACTGGTTCTGACTTTGACGTTGATAGTGTTTATGGTATGTCTAAAACATTTAATCTTGTTAAAAGTGTTCCAACTGAAATTACTCATGCTAGATATACTAAAGATGAAGTAGGGTATATTAATTATGTTAAAGATAATGTAGATAAAGCTAGTCGTAAGATTCTTGGTAAAACTTATAATAAACAAGGTAATATTAGAGCTTCTTTAAAAAATAGCGAAGATGCTATTAATGCTACTCTTGAAGGTTATAATGGCAATCTTAAAGTTGTTGAAAAAATTGCTAATGATGGTGGACTTAAGTCTTACGAATCATACTTGAAACTCCCCGTGGAGGATACAAGTAGTCAAGCTGCTAGAACTAATGCTATTATTCAATCATTTATTGATATACTTAATAATCCTGCTGCATTTGAAGAAAATACTACTACTTCTAATTTTGAAAATGTCAAAGAAGCTAATGAAACTTATGCAGAAATAGTTGGCGCTAATAAAACAACTGTTGCTCCTAGTGATTTCTTTACTCAACTTGATTGGTTTGATGCTGCTACTTCTGGTATTAAACTTAAAGGTATTAGTGTTAATCGAGATACTTTTATGAGTATTGGTAATGTTACTAAAGCTAATCATAGTGAAGGTATTAAAGTTATGTACACTACTGATGTGATTAGTGAGCAAGAAGCTGTTAATAGATATGGTAAAGAAAATGTTGAAACTATTGGTAATAAACATATTCGTATTACTCATAAGAATTTTGGTTGGTCTGGAGATGATAAGAATGTTGATGGCTATTTGATTAATCCTTATAGTTCTCAGACTACTGCTCATATTCTCGATGTTATGAAAGAGGGAGCTATACATAATGAAAATACTTATACGTTTAATGCTTTTAAAACTATTGTTGACTTTGGAAGTAATTATGATACTGCTATTGGATTTATGTGGCAACCTGCTATTGATATACTAGTTCGTAAATGGAAAGAAACCAATAGTGTTCTTGCAGAAGGTACTAAAAATCCGCTTACTGAAGCTATTAGAGAAGTTGCTCATAATCTTGGTTTTGGTGAAAAAGTTAATTTTGCTGGACGTAAAAAGCTAATTGATATTATTAATGAAAGTTATGGTGAAACTTTCAAGAAATTATTCAATTTAAGCGTTTCTGACGCATTTTCATCACCTGACCTTATATTTTCATCAGACGCATATAAATCTCGTCTTAGAGGGGAAATGAATGGCGTTCAGCAGGCTTTATTTGACCTTTATGTTCTAGCACAATTCAATCGGTTAAACTCAATCGGACAGGATATAAGTAATAATCTTAATATTCTTAGTGCTGATAAATATGGTGCTAAACAAAGTTTTTATGCTAGTGATAAAGTATTTAGAGATGCTAGAACTGTTATTGAGAATAGTAATATTTATGCTCCATCCTCTACGGGGGGTCAAACCTTGTTGTTAGAGAGTGTCTTTCCTGATATTAGTGGTGGTATAGATGCATTTATTAAATCAGATATATCTAAAAGTAGTTATCCTAGTTTAGCTGCATTTTTACAAATGAGTACTGCTCTTAGTGTTAAAGCTACTCAACAAGTATTTGAAACTGCTAATCCTGTATTTATTGATTATGTATATAGAATAGCGGAATGGACTAAAGGTGGAATAATGACTGAAAAGTTATATAATGACTATAAAGATTATCTTATTAATAAACTAGAAGTAGGTAATAATGGTAGTTCTTATCTTAATTTACCTGTTACTATTGTTAATGGTGATTTTGTTCATCCTAAATATATTAAAGAATACGGTACTGGTCAATCTAGAGCTTTAGAAGTTGGTAGAGTTAGTGGTACATTAATTAATATTAAAACAGATGATGTTGTAGTTAAAAATATATTTGAGCCTACACAAACTGAAATTGATGTATTTGCTAAACTTACTCCTGCTCAGAAAGTTGATTGGATTAAACGTAACTTTAGTCAAGATGGTAGTATATTTGAACATATTGAAATAGTTGCTAATGACGAAAGAAGTAATCGCCGTAATGTAAATATTCAATATATTAATTATATACAAGGTGATATTACTAATGATGAAGCCCATAGATTGTTTGATAGAGCTTGGAATCATCCTAATCCTTTCATTAAACTTACAGCTCTTGATTTAGTTAAATATGCTTTTATTGTTGAAGGTCATAAATTTAGAACTAGAAATATTAGTAGACTTATAAGTAATACTCCCCTTAGAGGATTGAGTGAGGGCGGAATAGCTATTGGGGATATAGCTATGAAAGGCATTAATAACTATGGTTTTATTGATAAAAATAATGTTGAAGATATAATTGGTTTTATTCGTAAGAATTATAATAGTTTTAATTGTCCTAGTTATACATTTAAAAGACTTACTAATAATAAAATTAATTATAGTCTAAAAAGAAGTGGTATTATTACTTTTAATGGTCAAGAAAATCTTGATAATGTAGGAATAATAAGAAATGGAGATGCTGTTAATGTTATTAGAATTAATAGAAATTTATATATTAAAGGAACTTATGATGGAACTTTAGCTTATTATCCTATTGATAGACTTGAATTATTTGAAACTTATAATAGTATTGAGCCTAGTATTATAGCTAATAATAATATTCATAAACCATTAGCTGTTCTCCTTTATGATGGTCTTACTCAACAAGAAAAACGAGATAAGTTTATTGATGGTATTAAAGATAATATTAATAAAGCTGTAAATAAAGGTTATAAAGAAGTTCCTGAACTATATAGTAAATATATATCTGATGAGTATTTCCAACCTTTTATGAATACTCCTTTTGAGAATAATACTATATATACTATTAATGATAAATTTTATCTTAACATTAATGGAACTACTGCTATTAATTTAAGTGATGATTTACAGCAATATAAAGCTAAATATCCTAATATTGAAGATAATAAACTTGGTTTATTTATTGAAATTAATGAAAATGAAATAGATAGAATTACTAGCAATACTGATAGATATAGTAGTGTTGATGACCAAACTCCTATTGGTAGATTTGCTAAAAATGCAAGTTTAATTATTTCAAGAGCTGTTCGTCATGGTCAACCTGCTGCTCAAAATGTTCTTAATGCTCTTAATAATGCTGAAATTAATTATCTTGATAGTAGTAGTCTTTCTGATAATTCTGAATTTTCGTTATCAGTTATAGCTAATTATATAGATGTTGAAGCTAATAATATTCTTAATGATATTAATCGTTTTATTAAAATTGACGGTATTGATAAACCTATTAACGATAAAGATGTTATTAGTAAAGTTCTTAAAGATGAACAACTTCAAAATCGTTTCTTAGATGTTATTCTTAGTGCTAATACATTTAAGAATAAATACAAACTTATTAGCGAAATTGATATTGATAGTACAAATCTTGATGATAAAACTAAAAAGAATATTAGAAAGATTCAAAAATTAGTTAATCAAGTTGATTCTAATACTACTGTACATTCTGCTAGAAAAGATTGGTTTGAAAGATGGATTCAATTACGCACTACTAATCCTAATTATATAAGTGGTCTTATGAAAGAATTTGATGCTTATGGTGATACTGGATTTATGGATTATTGGATACAAGATATTCGTGCTAATCGTAACTTTGTATTGCAGAATATACTTAAAGATGTAATGGGTACTGTTGAAGAAGGTCGTCTTAATGGTATTAAAGAATCTAATGACTTTAAAAACTATCTTAAAGAACTTAAATCTAGAGCTGCTAAAGATGGTAAATCTGTTAGTCTTGATAGTATTATTGATGATGATGGTAGATTAATTCAACCTAATAATCCTGTTTGGGAAGAAAAGATGAAGAAATATAGAGATGCTGCTATTGAAGCTGAACAAAAATTTGGTATAAATAGTGTTGAACATCTTATTGCTCTATCTAATAAAGCTAAATTTATTGATATGACTACTATTCATCAGCTTAAACCAATTACAGTTCAAGATGAAGATGGTAATAATGTTACTATTGAATATTCTACTTATATTATAAATCTTGAAAGAAGTTTATTAGGACTTAAAAAAGGAGATGATGGTATTCCTAAAGAATTTGCTGAATATAAAAGACTTAATAGTAAAATACGAGATATTTTAAGTCAAGCGACTGATAATGTTACTACGCAAAGTCAAGATGAAGAACTTGGACGTATATACGCTCAAATGGATAGTCTTACTAGTCTTTACGATGAAGATGGTAATAAAAAAATTGGTTATGATTTAAATGTAGCTGAAAGACTTCGTGCTTATCAAACTAATATTCGTAAAATTAAAGAAATGTTCTATGATAAGCAAGCTAAAGAAGGATTTGATTCTAAACTTAAAGAACAGCTTTCTGTTATTAGTAAATATGAAAGTCAACGTGATGCTAATGGTAATCTTCTTATTAGTATGGAAGAACTTATGAAAGTTCCTGAATATCGTGAAGCTAAAGAATGGATTCGTAAAAATACTAGATATATTCTTGATATTAAAGATATAGAAGATTTAAATTGGGCGTTTGAAGAACTTAAAGATGCTAATAAAGGTAATAGCGTTCTTAATGTTGCCATCAAAGAATTTCAAGCTAAAGATGAATTTAATGTAGTTGATGGACGTAAAATACCTGAAGAACGTGCAGCTCTTATAAAAGCTGAAACAGTTAGAAAATATAAATATACTAAAGGTAATGGTATGCCTTATGTTGGTATTATTCGTTCTGCTGAAGATGAACTTAGAATTTATCGTGCTGATTTCTATAATTATCTTACTGGTAATAAATCTAAGAGCGAAGAAGAAATTAATGTAGGAGAAGCTATTAATAAAATACTTGAAAAATATTTTGATAATGCTACTAGAACTCTTAATACTGCTGATATTAGTCAAGAAGATTTAGAACAACTCAAGACTGGTTTTGAAGTATTTAATGAAATTACTAGAGGTGAAAAGAGTACTGATAAAGCTAAAGCAAAACGTGTTGCTGAATTTATTGAAAGTGAATGTGATGTTACTTATAATTGGAAACAATATGAACTTGATAAAAATAGAGCTTTTGCTAAAGGTAAAAAATATTATGATAAATGGCTAGAAGTATTTAGTGAACAAATTGAAGAAAATGGAACTATTGCAAAAAGACCTAATCGAACTATTTATGGTATTATTAAACCTAAAGATTTAGATAAATGGACTGATATTGATAGAACTGCTGCAATTAATATTCTTCAAAAGAGAACTAGAGAAACTACTACTCAATATTACTATATAAAAGAAAGAGAAGTTCTTGACAAATATGGTATTGATAGTGTTGAATATAAACAATGGTATAGAGATAATCATTATTTTGACCCATATACTCGTACTATTAAACCTATTCGTATTTGGACTACTATGCAAACGATTAAAGATGATGGTTCAGCTGTTGTTGGTAATTATGAACCACGTATTAATCAAATGCATATTACTCCTAAAGAAGAACTTGTTAATCCAGAATATAGTAGTTTTGTTAATAAGTATAAAGTAGGAACAGGATATGATAATCCTAATTATACTAATCTTAATGAGTATCAACTTGAACTTATGAATAAAGTAAATGAACTTATGAAAAAGTATTGTTTTACTAATAGTAATAAGCGATATGTTGATATGGGTTATCTTCCAGCTTTGCCTAAATCTAAAGATATGACTGTTAAAGATTACTTTGAACAAGCTCTTAATTTTCTTGGTTGGACAGCCAATGTTCCTAATAATACTAGTTGGAGAAATAATGAAGATTTAACTTTTGATAAAGATTATGATATTCCTAATCCTAGATTAATTCAATTAGTTAATAAAGATACTCAACAGTTGCCTACTATACCTAAATTTAAAGAACCTAATGAAAGTGATGAAGAATTTAGTAAACGTAAAGCTGCTGCTATTAAAGCTAGAGATGAGATTATTGAAAAGAATAATAAAATTCATAATGATATTCTTAATCGTAATTGGGAAGAAGTATTTAATAGTTTCTTAATTGAAAGTAATAGATATAATGCTATTAAAACAGTTAAAAATCTTCTTTATACTGCTGACCAAATTATTACTAGTAATACTGCTTACGATATAAATTATAAAGGTAGTATAAGTGAAAATAGAGAAGCTAGTGCTGGTGGTGAAATTGAATATAAACAAGAAAAACAAACTAGAACTAGTGAACATCTTAGAAGTTTTATTCGTCGTCTTGTATTTGAACAATATAAAGATAATAAAACTCCTAATCTAGTTAAACTTGGTTCTCTTGCTCAAAACATTGCTGGTAGTAAATATATGATGATGAACATTACTGGTGGTATTGCTAACGTTCTTACTGGTTCTAGTAATATATTTATGGAACGAGCTGCTGGTGAATATATTAATCTTAAAGATTGGGAAGTTGGTAAATCCGAATGGATTAAAGGAACTGTTAGTTATATGGCTAATATGTATAGTGAAAATAGTAGTACTCTTCAAGATGCTATTATTAAACTTAGTCATGTAGTTGATTTTGATAGAGTAACTGAAGTTAGTACTGCTGAAGGTCTTAGAGAAAATATTCGTAGAGTTCGTGGATTACTATTTAGTCCTCAATCTGTTGGTGAACATTATATGCAAAATGTTATGTTATTTGCTATGCTTAAATCTCATAGACTTGTTGATAATGGTAGAGGTGGTTATGATATAATGAGTAAAGAAATGTATCATCGTAAAGCTGAACAAGAGGCTCTTATGTCTGTAATAAATACTCCCCGTGGAGGAGAGAACCAAGCTCTACTTGAACAATTCAATAAGTTCATGGATGATGCTAAAGCTGATAATAAAAAACGAGCTAAATATAATCTATTTAAAGCTAATCCTATATTCGATTTTGTTAAGACTTATCTTAATGAAGAACAACAAAGAGAATATATAGCTAAGCGTAAAGAACTTATTAAAGATATTGATAAAGAGTTTGCTAAACTTCCAGATATTTATAATCAATTTGAACTTAAAGATGGAATTGCTCAAATAAAATCTGATAGTAAACTTACTCTTAAAGAATATGCTAAATTTATTGATAAAGTTCGTGAAGTAAATAAGAAAGTTCATGGTGTTTATGATAAACTTGGTTCTGCTAATGTAGAACAACATTGGTGGGGTGGTATGGTTATGCAATATCATAAACATCTTTATCCCGGTTTTAAGAAACGTTATCGTTGGAATGGTTATTATAATGAAACTTTAGGTACTGTTGAAAAAGGTAGTTATACTAGTCTTTATGATTATTTGACTATTCCATTTAAAGAAACTAACGTAGGAGAAATTAATAATGTAAGTGATGTTCTTAAAGCATTCCAAACTTATGGTAAGAATTTACTTTCATTTGCTGTTAATTTTAAACTTAATTATGAACTTCTTCCTGAACATGAAAAAGCAAATATTAGACGTAATTTAGGTGATTTACTTTATGTAGGAGCCGCCATTATTGGAGCAATTGCTATAACTGGTATGGGAGGTGATGATGATGAAAGTATTATGTATAATCTTATGCTTTATCACGCTGACCGTCTTGCTTCTGAAGCTGCTTCATTTACTCCATTTGGTGTTTATGCTGAAGGTAAAAAGCTATGGTCTAGTCCTGTTGCTATTGGACAAACTATTAATGACTTAATTGGTACTACTGCTATGGCTGCTAGATTTCTTATTGAAGAAGATTTTACTGAGGAATATACTACTGGTAGATATAAAGGTATGAATAAGTTTGAAGTTATGGCTATTCGTAATATACCTGTTGTTCGTAGTATTAATCGAGTTCTTGATTTACCTAATAATAATAGTTATTATAAACTTGATGAAAATATACTTAGTATTATACCTTATAAAGATATAGCTAAAGATATATTTGAATAAACTGGACTTGAACCTAGTAAAAAATAAGGGCTTGCCTATGGTATCACTACCTAGACAAGCCCTTTTACTTTTATTCTAATACAACTTTACCTTTATCATTAACAATAACATCAATATTTTCATAGTATTTATTATATTCTTTAATAAAATCTCCAATACTACCTTTGAAAATAATATTATGATTAATTACATAAACAGATTTACGAGTAGTAGCTTTAATAACATCAAAATTATATAATACATTAAGACCGTTATAAAAAGTTTCTACACTAATACTATATTCATCAATAATATCTTTTTCGGTAAATTTAATTACATTAGAATTAAAATCTATATTTTTACATATATGTATAAATATAGTATTAGCACCTTTATCAAAATATTTCATATTACTAATAAAATCAATATTAATAGTAACAAAATTTCTACAATAATCTTGTCTAGTAATAATATATTTTTTTATTATTATCTACAACATTATTTTGATAAACAGTTTTTAAAGTATTATTTATTTCAAAAGGAGATTGAACAATTTTATTAAGTCTTTTTCTAGTTTCTATAACTTTTCTATGAGCTATAAGTTTACTAAGTTTAGTATTAAATTCCATAATATTATCTTAATTAAAACCATCATCATTATTACCAATAACACACATAAGAATAATAAAAACTATAATACCAACAACAAATAGTTTTCCACTATACTTATCCATAGCTTCACTATCACTAATATTATTAGCAACTGCTAATAGTTTAACACCACCAAATATAATTCCAAGAAGAACAATAAATGCAACCATAATTATAATATATTTAAGTTTAACAATAAGATAAAAATAAACCTCAGTAGTAAGACTAGCTTAGCTACCGAGGTTTCAGTCATGCCAACGACTATAAGTTTAAGGATTAGTAGAACGCTCCGCTTCGCTACGCTCAACTCCCCGTAGAGGATGGAATAGACTAGTATTCATTCAATCAATATAATCATTATCATTAACAACTATACTAATATTACTAGCACAACTACCATTCCATCCTCTACGGGGAGTATAGCGAAGAGTGCGTAGCACTCGTAGCGGTTCCAAGCTAATCATTAAATTAAATAAAGCCAGCTCTATTAGAGCCAGCTTTAAGTATAACATATAAACCATTAGCATTAATACTATTTACTTCTTTAGTCCATATTTAGCCCATTGAAGAACAAATCCAAGACCTTTCCAAATTTTATCTTCAGCTTTAATTTGAGCATAATTAGCACCAACATTTAAATCAAAGTTTTCAGGTTTTACACAAGCTGCTTGACCATGAACCTCAAATCCAGTAAGACAAGTAAGAGTAGTATTAGTTGTTTTAGTACCAACTTTTACATTTTCAATATTACTAATAAATCTCTTAATATCATTTACTTCACGAGCTGTCATAGGAACAGCTTCAATCATTTTAACTCCAATAAATTTACTCATAATTTTAAAATTTAATTATTTATTTAATCGTAGTAGTAATTATTACAAATCTATCATCCACCGGTTCAACATCAATAGCCTGAAATTCTTTATATTCAACATCTTCAACTAAAACAAGTTTATCTTCATCGAATTGTTGAAGTTTATTAATAAGTTCTTTAACTGTCATAGCTTATTCTTTTTCAAGTTTATTAATAATATCTTTAATATAATCACTAGGAAAACTACCTTCAAGTCGAGCTAATTCTTTTCTTTTATAATCATTATCGACTTTAGTAATAACAGTAGTAGGAAATTTAGTAATTTCTTTTCTTAGGATATCATCTAGATTTGTATTACGAATATTAAGAGTAATATCACAATTAGCTTCATTAATAGCATCAGTTATATTTTTAATTGCTATTTTACAAGCGTCACAACCATCTCTAGTAAAACAATCAATACGTATCATAACACAATAGCATTATTTTTAACAGCTTCTTTAATAGTATTAGGAACTCTAAGAAGAGTATTCTTAATCATTTCAGTAGTAAGACTATCAGAATATACATAAGTAGCATAAGTTCTCCAACTATCTTTAATTACAACAGCAAACTTATTAGGATTATCAACATTAGTTTGAATATATTCTACTTTAGTATTCTGATATTTCCACATCCAAGTAATAGCATCAGCACACTTAGCACGAGTTATACAATCATATTCATCAATAAACGCTTCAACAAATATATTATTTGTTTGTCTTGTAGGTTCATCTCCAGTAAGATAATTAATATCATTACGAAGTTCTTCCCAAGTAACAGAATTACTATATCGTTTATATTCTGTATCATCTCTATATATAATACAAGTAGGATATTCAGTAATATTCTTACCAGCAACAGCCTTTTCAAGTATCATATCTTCAAGAATAAGATGGTCAGGAAGATTTTTAAAATTACATTGAACATTAGTACCAAATAAAGCTATATCAATAGCTTCTCTCATAGCTTCTGTTTTATCTTTATCAGCACTTTTATAATAAAATTCAATTTTAACCATAGTATTCGTATAATATAATGAGAATTTATAAAATTAGTTATTTTAAAGCCCTACATTGAATGATATTCATATCGTGATAGATTAATCACAATGATAATTAAAATTCAATATAGGGCAAAAGAATCATATCTATGACTGTCCTAACAGCTTGCGAAGATATTTCCTAATAGTGTAATCGCTTTGCACACCACGTAGAATATCACCATCACAATAGGCAGCAGGAGCATCACTAATACCAACACTACGCGCTTCTTGTCTACCAGTATCAGTATATAGATTATGCCTAATAAGATTAAACCTACCGGTAAACTCAGGAAGAGCAAGAGCTTTATGAAGCCTTTCTTCAAAAAGTTTACTAACATTACAATCAGGTAAATAGAATAAGATTAACTTTTTCATAGATAAACTTCATTACCTTCAATTTTAGCATCACTAAAATAACTTTTAAAACTTTCAACACTTCTACACCATAAAGGTTCAAGTCCATTAAGTTTATAAATAACAGCAGGAATCCATTCACCTGTATCTGGATGTTTCATTTTAGTAATACTAATAATTATATATTCATTAGACGTTTTATTATGAATATAACGAGCACCAACTTTAAGCTTTAGCTGCTCCTCCTGTTCCTTCTCCAAATCCTTTGTTTCCACGTTCACTTTCTCCTAATTCTTCAATAGATTCAACTTCTTTCCAACTAATTCTTTCAGCACTATTAATAATTAATTGACAACATCTATCTTTACCATCACAATTATATGGTGGAGTAGAAACTTTAGCAAGTATGTTAGTCATTGTAGTTCTAACCTTATTAAGTTTAAATCTAGAATTGCCAATCATACTATCAGGTAAATGCATATGTTCTCTAAGTTTATCAACTACTTCAACAAGAGTAGATACAGCATGAATTAAATCTCTAGAAGTACGATTCTTAAAAATAATAAGAAGTTCTCCACGATAACCCCAATCAAGAGTACCAGGAGCATTAGGCATATAAAAGTCAGATTTAGTAAGATTACTTCTAGGACGTAAAGACATTTCATTAGGTTCACCATTAGCATCATTTCCAATATTAAATGCTAAACCTGTATGATAGATAATTCTATCTTTTTCTTCATCATATTCACAAAGAATAGGATAAATATCCATACAAGCATCACCTTCTTTACCATAAGCAGGTAAAATAGGTTGAACATTACAATACTGTTCTACATTTATAACATCTCCACTAAGAAGTTTAATCTTTTTCAGTTTAAATACTTTTACTTCCATATATAATTAAATTATTAAATTAAAGAGCTTCTGCAAGCGCAAAAGCATTTTCTATTTTTCTTGATTTATCACCATAACAAATACTATCAAATCGCTTAGTACCTTCAATATTATCTATATTAGAATAATATCCACTAATAGCATTAACTGCACCCCAAGCTGTACCAAGAATATCTCTTTGACCTGGACCATCAAAATAATAACTATAAGTATCAGAAATAACATTCATTTTTCTACTACTTATTTTACTATCAGTTAAAGCTAAACCACTACGATAAGCAATATCTTTAATAGTATGTCCTGTATCTTTTAGACGTTGAATTTCATCACTAGTAAGAAGATTTTCTCCAATAAATTGAATTACATCTTCATCAGTAACTTTAATATTAGCAAGTAAATTACAATATTGACCAAATTCTTCAGATTTAATTTTACTAATTCCAAGTATTTCTTGCGCAACAGAAATCTTATTATGAACACTAGTTGTATGTCGAAAACTAACATAATTACTACTAGTACGAATAGCAGCATTAAGAGTATTTTGACAAATAACTCTAATAGGAGTAAATAAAATCTTAACTCCACCACTACCATCATGGGTATTAGTAAATACTAGATAATTTTCAACAGGGTCACCTTTAACAAGAATATTATTAGGAAGTTTAGCACTTACAAATATTCTTTCACCATTTCCCCAAAATCCAGCAGTTTGCCAAATAGCAGAATTTTTACCAATAGCGTCATCAAAGAAATTAAAAGCATCATTATTTTGAACAATAGTATATTTACTTTTAACAACACCTAAAGGAATATTGTAATCAGTACGATAGGTAGCAAAGGCGTTATCACACTTACGATAAATGTCAGTACCAAAAACATGAGCGCCTTCTTTTTGTTCTTTAATAATTCGGTCAAGTTCTTCATCAGTTCCAGTAAGTTTAATAGGCATTTTACCAACTAGTTCACATTTAGCTACATTAAAATTAAGTCCAGCTTTAAGCATAACTTCTTTAGCAGTAGCACAATCTGATACATCAATAGCACCAGAATAAGCCCAAGGTTTACCTTTTACTTTATACATATTATTTATGACTTATACGTAACATAACACTTTCAATATCTCTAACAGCTTGGTCTTTATTAACACCATAAGTATCCATATACCATTTTATTAATTCTTTTACTTTTTCTTCTAGTTCCATAATTAGCAAGATTAGTAGTGTTGACTCCCCGTGGAGGATGAACTTAATTCTGTTCTCTACGGGGAGTATAACCAAATTATTTAATAATAAGACTAGTATTTTCAACAAGTTTAGCTATACTAATATCTCTACCATCATTAAGAATATTCTTCATAGTAGTTTTATTAACACTGCTACTTCTAGTCATTTCATGTTGATGATTAAAGAAAGTATTAAGTAAATCAAAATTAATTTTATTAGCTAAATCACCAATAGGTTTTTCAATTTCAAATTTAACTTTAATACAATCTAAATCATCAAGAGTAAAATAACCCCCAGTTTCTTCTCTAAGTCTAGCAGATTGTTCAGGATATCTTTCAGTAAATTTATCATTAATTTGTTCAAGAAGAACATCTCTACTAAATGAAAAATTACTATCAATCATATCATTATCCCAAAGAGATTGTAAATGTTCAAGCACTAAATCAATAAATATCTGATTAAGATTTTCATCAATTTCAACACATTTACTGTTCTTAGTATAAAGTTTACTATCAACTAAATTAATAACTTTATTACCAGACTTACCTAAATCTCCATAAGCAATAACAGCATCAAGCATAACTCCTTTAAGTCTTTCAGCATTGTTTTCTTTAGTTTTACGAAGAACAGCTAATCGTTGCTCTTCTTTTTTACAAGATTCAGCTTCAAGATTAAGTACAGTATATGCTTTACGATAACTATCAAGTTTAGATTTAAGACTTTCTTGTGTAATAGCAAGACGTTCTTCAAGTTCAGGAGTTAATTCACCTCCATTTTCTTCTAACTCAAGAAATATATCCTCAAGTTCAGTAGTAATATTATAAATACTTGCCATTATTTTCTACGTTTAGATACATTATAAGCAGAACGATAATAAGGATTTAAATAACCAAATAAATGAGTATAATCACTAGCAGTCATTTTATCAGTATTAGTTCTATATTTATAACTAACTTCAATATACTTTTTCCATAGTTTTTTACTTAAACCAAGATTACCAACAAATCCACCATTTTCAAATACAATAGCTTCTGTATTTTTAGTAGTTCTAAAACGGTTATTAAAACTATAAAATTTTCTTCCCATAACTTTAATATTTAATAAGAGGTTTATTATTTTGCTTTTTAATATAACACTTACTTTTCTTCATCTTTAATTCTAATTGTAGTATAAAAAATTCTTCACCATCATTTAAGTCATCAGTGAAATTAGTACCACTATAATTTTCAACATGAAAGTGTTTAAGTTTATCAATCTCTGAAGTCATATCCAAGTTCCATTAAATTATTTCTAATCATACCAGCTATAAGCTTAGCATTAGGATGAGGTTTACCGGTAGTACCATAATAACGTAAATCAATAATATGACGCCATTCATTAATAGAATATGTATAGATACATCTAGTAGCAGTATCAAGAGGAAGAACACCACGAGCATCTTGACGATGCATACCAAATTCATCAATAAGAGCTTTATAATTAAAAAAACTATCATTACAAGAACTAATATAATGATATGCTTTTTGATGTTCTATATTATCATCAATCCAATCAGCAAATAAAGGCTCTTCATTAAAATGTGTAGCAATTTCATCACTCATCCAATGAGGCCTACAAATCGTTCCATCTTCATAAACATATCGAGTTGATTTTTCAGCAATACTATTAGGACTAACGCGGTTTAATTCACGAGAAGTACTAATTTGTGTATCAACGCAAAAAGTATATCTCATCATATGAAATCCTATTTCAGTATTACGAAAATATTCAATAGGAACAATATATTTAGATATATAACCAAATTGTGTTTTATGGTCTAAAACCCAATTACCATTAACAGTTATATAATAAACATGTTTTTCATAATGATAACTAAAACCAATAGTATTAGCATAATTAATAATAATAGTTTCTAAAGTTTTATCACTATCATTAGCTATTATATAATAAGTTCCATGACGAAACATACTCCAATGTTCACTATCTATAAGTCTTTTAATAGTAGCTTGATCATTACCTATTTCTCTACCATAACAAACTCTTGCGCATCTAGCAACATGAGCTTTAGAATCATCTCCTTGTTGCCAAAGTTCAACTTTAGGTTCAATTATTTTCATTTTCTTGATTATTATAAAAATCTTTAACTACATTTCCAAACACACTATAAAAATGTTCTTTAGGTATAATATTAATAGGTTGTATAGAATCAAGCTCTTTAAAAAACTCTTTAAGACCTTTATTTCTAATCCATAAAGTATCATAAGTAGCAGTTATATAATTATCTTTATCCATGTCACAAGCTATAAAACAAGTTTCACTATCAAGCTTATCTATACATTCTTTACATACAATAGCATCAGCTATTTGTTTACTCTTACTAGCATCTTCTTCAACAGAATTTCCAAGTGGAGTATAACCTATAACTTTACCACAACACAAACAAACTCTAGCAAGAGCATTTATACCAAAAATAGGATGTAATTTCATACCATATAATCAGTTACAAATTTAAGAACTTTATAGAAAAGACCAACAAGAGTACCAGTATTATCAATAACATAATCATCTTTATTAATTGTTATTTGTTCACTTTCGTGACTGTTATGATTATCATTATTAGATTTTCTATCTACTCTAATTATCATCCCTCCACAATCTCTGATAGCTTTACATTCATCATTATCAAATCTAGCATCAGCTATAATACATTGTCCTTTACTATTTCTTATATCAAATGCTTTATTCATAGTATAACGAATAAAAGCTTCTCTCCAAAAATGATTTCTAATAATGTTAGTACCATAATATTGAAGAAGAACTCTAATTTTAATACTAACATTATTATTATATAAAACAAGATATGAGGATAAGTCATTATATTTTAATATAGCATCATTACATTTATCCACAACATAAGTAGCATCTTTAATATTAGTAGAAACAATACCAGTTTTAAAATTATAATAATTTTCTTCTTTAATATCTTGTCTATCTAGAAGTTTACGGTCAATATTACAAAATGCAGCAATATCATCTTTAAGTTTATCAGCAAAATGAATAATTATTTCATCATTTTCGATAAAATCATTTTTATGATAAAGAAGCCAAGTATCATAATTAGCTTTCATAATACCATCATGGAGGATATAACTAATCATAGAAGCAACTGTATCTTTACCGCTTCCTTTAAATCCTTTAATACCAACAATAGTAACTTTATTAATACTCATAATAATTTGTTTTTGTTTATCAAGACAAATATAAAAATATAATAGGAATTTACTAGTAATAATGATGCTGAATTTAATGTTAAATATCATAGTGAGAATGACGCATTTTAAGGCTCATTATGACACGCAAATCTTATCGTGATAGATTAATCATTCTGATATATAAAATTGAATACAGGCAAAAAGAATCATGTCTACGAGCGTGTCATATACAATTTTACACCCATGTAAAACAGAAAAGCCTAGCACATCATATTGTGTACTAGGCTTCACCTTAATCAATATCTATATGATAAATAATACAAAAACTATTACGTTCTTCTACAAACTTAACATTAATATTAAAATCATCTTTAGACATAACAAAAGTATTACGTAGTCTTGTATCAAGAAGTCTAATAACTCTATTAGGAATATATAATTTAAATCCAGTATTAGCATCTCGAACAACAGGAATACTATTATTAACTTTATCATCATTATATAAAATCACATAAAGTTCATTACTTTTAGTTATGTCATTATATCTAACAGCAAAATTATAACTTTTAGCATCATAATCAGTAAATAGAATAATAGATTTATAATAACAACTAAAATAAGATTTAGTTCTATCAAAATTATTATTCCTAATTACATTATAATCTAGTATCTCCATTTATAACAACAGTTTTAATATGAAATGGAACTCTGCTAACGCCACTTCGTTCACCATATTCTATATGAACAGTTCTACCAATATAAGATTGAGAATTAAATAAAACTTCCTGTTGAACGACATGACTAGTGCTTAAACGAGTTTCAAACTTTTCATCATTAATATCATTTTTACAAAGAAGAATAGGTAAATCACGTTTCTTTTCTTTATAAATATCAAGAATTATAAAATCTCCTTCAGCAGCGTCTTTAAACTTCTCCATATAATTAGCTCTACGTCTACCATATTGATAATCAGTTTCGGTATTACGAAGTATAAGACCCTCAAATCCTATATTAATATAATGATTTCTAGTTTCAATAGCTTCATTATCATTATTAATATATATATTAGGAAGAATAATCAATCGTTCTTTATTATTATAATGTTCTTCAATAGTATTAAAAGAAGTAGAACTTTTAATATGATAACGATACATATTTCTATGAGCTTGGTTACCTTCCATCATAATATCATAACACCAAAATTGAAGAAGTTTATTTTCAACACAATTAGCATCTTTAACAAAATGATTAATTTGATTAACAGTATAACCTGGAAGATAAACTTCACCATCAAGTGCTGCAAATCCATTAATCATATCGTCGATAATATTTGTATTAATAGTAGCAAGCAAATAATCTTCAAGATAACCAAGAGTATGCCAAGTAAGACCTTCACGACTTTGGAAACGAAGCCTAACAGGTTTAAACATATCATTTTGAGTATAAGCAGTAATAATACAACGTAGACCATTAATCTTATACTGACCATACATACAACTAACTTTTTTCCAAACATTACCATTATACGTTTTAGCAAGCATTGGAAGTAGAAGATTACTGTTTCCATTACTAAGGTCTTTAGATAGATAAGTATTTAGAAAATTAAATAGAGTATCATTATCTCCATCCTCCACGGGGGGTAAACCCTGCATATCACAAAGTTCATTAAGATATGTATATCCTTGTTTAATCTTATCATTATATCTACTTTCAAGTTCTTTTTGACCATCTTTTTGAGTAACAGCATAAACTTCTTTACGAATATTACCTCGAACAAGACCATAAAAAACAGTGATACTATTAGTACCACTGTCAAGTTCAGCCCACCAAACAGTAGGCGCACCATTATTATTTCTACGATAAAGTTTATTCATTATGTTCACTTATTTTTAAACCATTAAATGCAAAACTAACAGCTTTACCACCTAGAAGTTTAGCTTTACGCTGAGCAACCGTTTCTTTCTTAGGCTTAATAGCCTTTGCAATACCGGTGCTAACATCAATGGGTTTACCTGTAAAGACATCTTTTGATTGATTAACTCTGCTAGCACTTCTAGTGCGTTTCCTTAGTTCTTTACTATAATATCGTACTGGGTTTCCTCTCTCGAAATCAATATTTTTTTCATGTATATCAATAATTCTTTTAATAATAGTATTACGATAATCAATATAACTTTGAGCTTTTTCTGGATGATGTTCTAGAATAAGATAAAGTTTATCAAGAATATATTCAATACTAGAAAGAGTAATACGATAACCATAATTAATAGTTTGTCTAGGACGAGAACCATCAGGATAAATAGTAGTACAATCTAAATCTTTAATATAAGATTCAATCGCATCAGCCATCGTAGATTTATCAATAACATAATTAATATATCTAACATCTCTATCATCTAGCTTTTCTTCATATCCTTTTATTATCATAGATTTTCTTTCTTACATTTATAAATAATAATACGAGTTGGTTTACCTATAAGACAATGATTATATTTAAACCATTCAACAATATCAAATGTAGGATAAGTTTTAGCTATTTCTTCAACAAGAGCATAACCTTCTTGATAATTAAAATTACTATGAACAGTTCCACCATTATCAATATCAAGTAAGCTAAACTTTTTGATATATTCAACGTCATCATTAGAAGATAGATTAATTTCTCCATAACAATAAATATCTTTTTTATCAATATGTTTATTATCTATATTAAGATATTCCCATTTATCAAGATTTTGTTCATCTTCTTCAGTAATTGGACGCATAACAGTATAGGTAACACCAGCTAAACTTTTAGTATGGCAAAGTATTACTTTCTTCCGTATCCCAAGTAAATTCACTTTCTTCTCCATAATTATCTTCTATATATTTAACAACTTGTTGAGTTAATTCATTAATAACATTTGTAGAATAACTACTTCTCAATTCGGCAAAATCTTTAACGCCAAGTTCTTTAGGAATAATAATAGGTATAATATCATAATCATTCTTAAGAATTACAGCTTCCATAAGACCAGTTCTATCATTATCCATAAGACTAATAAGAAAACCATTTCGATTAAGTTTACTACGAAGCCAATCATATTCAATTTGACGAAGTTTATAAGTTTCATGTGGAATATTAACAACACCAATAGCCTTAGACTCAAGAGTAGACCCCCCGTAGAGGATGGAATGATTAATACTCTTTAGATAACATTCAAGACTTAATCTATCTTTAGTAGATTTAGTTATAATAATAACGTCATAATTATCTAATTCAAGATTAATAACTCCTTCAATAGTATTACTATTAGTTATAAACTTAACTTCAGTTTTCTTATTCCTATTTGGAAAATATAGTTTAACATTAACTATTCCTCTTTTATCTTGTCCAAGAACATATCCATAACATAAATCCGTTTTATCTTTATCGTAAAAATATTTAGGAATAGGATTAGTTGAACGATTAATATAAAATTGGTCAACAGGATAAACAAAATGAGTATTAAGAAAATTAAGATTAATACCAAATTGTCCCCAATACTTAGCATCTAAATTATTCCACGGACGAGTAACAAGTTCAATAATAGGTTTATGATTACGTACATTACTAATAGCCCTAGCAATATTATAATCGTTGTTTTCATCTTTATCTTGTCCATAAATAATATTTCTAAAAGTATAAGCAATATGTTTAAGAACAAATAGAAATTGACTTTTAATAGAAATATCAATTTGCTTATGAACAATTTCAGAGAGTACAGTTGCAGCAGCATCTATACAATCTCCCCACCAATATCCAGCAAAATCTCTTCCTTTAAGTTTATTCCTATTATCATATCTAAAACCAAAACTAGGATGAATATCTTCACGAAAAGGACTAGATATAAATTCTCCTGTATCTATACAATGTTGTATATCTTCAACACTAATTCCAGTATAAGTGCTAAAAATAGTAATTTGACTAACTTTAGAGAAAATATAATCTTTAGTTAAAATAGTATTACTAATATTTCTTTTCATAATATTTCTAATTTGACCTTTATCGTGAACATATAAAAAAAGAGGACTAGGTACTAAAATAGTACCCAATCCTCTTACATACAACTATTTAACTAACTTTAATTTTTTAAAATGGCAAATCTTCTGTTGGATTAACAAAAGCACCAGCAGCATCATTACCACCACCAAATGGACTAAAATCTCCACCGCCATTAAATCCACTAACAGGATTTATAGGAACAGCAGTTTGAACACCAGGCATTACACCAACACCAGGCATAGCAACATTTGGCTGTTTAGCTTGTTCGGCAGATTTTTGATAAACAATACTTTCTTTATAAGGGTCAATATGCAAACTAGGAGCAGATTGTTCTTTATAAAGTTCAATAACTCCATCATTGATAAATGTAGGAAATCCTAAATCACCAAATGAAGATTTACTTCCAACAACAGCACGCCATTTACCATCATTCTTAATGAAACGAAGAAGCTTCATCCAAATAATAATAGGTTTACCTTTAGCATCATTATAAACAGGCTTACCATTATTGTTAAGTAACTTAACATAATTTTCAAACACAGTCTTATAACCAGCTATAACTTCCTCAGCTTCAACAGGTACATACTGCATATTTTCATCAAAATCTTCAAAAGGCAAAGTAAGAGCATCAATTTCTTCTTCTGTTAAATCACGACCTTTAAGAACAAATACATTATATATATGTTTCATAAAGCGAAAAATGTTATCAACTTTCCAAGCACCTTTACCACCGGGAATAGTTTCAACATTACTTTCAGCAGGAAGAAGACGTTGAGTTACATAACGACGTTCATTGATATTTTCGTGATTACTAGCAAAAGTAAATGTAAGATAAGGAATACTCATACCAGCAAATGAAGGCATACCTTGAACATCATCTTTCAGTGTAGCCCAATCAACTTTAACATCTTCAAGATGACCAATAAACAAACCATTAGCTTTATTACAATCAGTACGTTCATCAAACTTTTTACGAGTTACATCACGTAAATCGTTATTAATACCTCTACCTCTACGTTTTTTAGGAGTTTGTACTTCTGCATTAGCAGTTTGTTCAGCACTTGCTGCAACAGCAGCTTCATTCTTAATTTCTTTTTCTGTCGACATAATTAAAGTAATTAAAAGAATTATTAGATAAAATAAGAGCTGCACCATTAGCAATACTAACAATGCAGCTCTATGTTCAAGATACTATATTTCTAGGACGAAGATTTGATTATTCAGCAGTTTCTTCTTTTTCAGCTTTCTTACCGATACGAATAGGTTCTTCATCTTTATATTCGGTAAGCATTGCAATCTTAACAACAATATCTTTATGACCGTTATTAACAACAGCTTCTTGCAAGTTATCAATATCTACTGTATAAACACGATTCTTAGAAGTAGCTTCTTCATCAGTCATATTAGCTTTCAACTGTTTCCAAACATTAGAATCAGTAAAGTTAAGAGTTACACCAATACCAGACAAAGCAGCAGTATTAGCACATTTAGAACCTTTAACTTTAACAACTTCATCACCTTGAATACAGCTAACCAAAAGTTCTTTTTGTTCATCTTCGGTAATACCTTCACGACTAAGAGCAGCTTTTAGTTCTTCATTAGAAGAAGATAAAGCACCCTCAAGAGTTTCTTGGAAATAAGTATTAACATACTTAATTTTATCATTCTTAGTCATACGAACACGAGTAGTGCAAGGATTACCATTCTTATCTAATTCAGCAATACCTTTAGCCAAAGCCCAAATATCAAATTCAGCATGAACAGCCATAGCAGCTTCGGGAGATTCAATATCCAAACCTTGTTCTTCACAGAAAGCAACAACTTCGGGTACTTTATTGATAATAGCATTATCAATATTTGCACAGTTATTAATGAACATTACATATTCACCATGAGCAATGCCGAGAGCTTTAGAAACTTGGGCAGTCATACGGAAACTACCGGGAGTAGAAACAACTACCAATTCAGGTTCTTCACTAACCGCTCTTTGACCAGCATTAACAATACCCATACCAAAACTCAAACCTTTCTTAAAGTCTTTCATAATTTTTGTAATTTAAAAGTGAATAATATCAGTCATACGACTGTTTTGTTTAATAATAATTTCTCTAGTTTGTTTATGTTATTGAATTTCAGTAATATCAATAATATCTTCATTACTCAAATCAATACCTTGCATAGTCTTTAATTCTTCTGTGCTAAGACAGCCCATAATTAAATCATTAGCAATTTCACGAGCACCATAAACAAATGCTCTATGACTTATCATTATTTTAGGATATTTCTTATAAGTATCTTTTTCAAAACATCCAGCAACAATAGCATCTTTATAAGTAAACTCACCAGTAGCAACCATATTACGTTCTCCAATTTTACGATAAAAACGATAACTAGTAATATAATCAATAGGAACAGCAGGTATTCTATAAACAGGAACTTTACCAGTAGAAGCAATTTGTTTAGCTTCATTAGTATTAGTAGCTATTTCAAACTTACCATTAAGTTGATATTCCTTATATACATTACCATTATAATCTTTATAATATTTAACAGGATAAACATATATATGTTCATGGTCTTTATCTTCTGCATTTTTAGTTTGTGCCTCTTTGGGAGTAAGACACTTAATACAGTCAGATGGAAGTTTATCTTCATCATAAGCATTAAAGCCATCTGTATATTCGTACAGAGCGCGATAATTATCTACTTTTTCCCAACTCACGCTGCCTTTGACAAGTAATGCCTTAATAATGTGAACATCAACACCTGTTTTACCTTGAACTACATGAATATGTTCAATGCAAGTAGAAAATGGAAGTCTAAGGTCTTTAGCTCTCATTGCAATAGCAAGACCATCTTCAACAGACTTAATACCACATTTATCACTACGCATAACACGTTTGATAAATGCTTCAAGACTTGCAATTTCAGCTTCACTCATATAATTAAGCTGATATGGAGCAACAGAATGTTGAGCACCATGTTGTTTTTCAATACCACTATTACTAACAGCAACAGTAGTATCATTAACTTTAACTTCTTTATCTTCGTCCATTCTATCAAAGAGCGATTTTGATTACACAACAAATGTAACTATTATATTTATATTAGCAAACAATATCATCAAAATTTTGAGCACTAATATCAGAATTAACATTCTGTATAACTTCATGGTTAACTGATACCTTTTCCTTTTTAAGACTTGCTTCTTCAATAGTACCAGCTATATAAAGTTTATGTACTTTAAGTTTTGATTGACTACAATTAACATTATTATAACGATAAATAAGTTCATCTATTGTATCACATAAAGGTGAGGTCAAAATCCATTCGTCTACGCTTGTTTCTAGGCTGTCAGTTGAATTATTTTTTATAGATAATACTCTTAATAAGCCGTCATTAAAAGACTTCAAATTCAGCGTGGAAATAGCCTTAGATTTGATTATACGAACAGTCCCTTTCTTGCTTCCAGACTTGTACAAAACAGGAATACCATTACTATCAACTAGAACTTTATCCTCAATTTTATCATGGTAATCACCACAAATTTCACCTAATTTATCATTAATATATTTAGTTATAGTAGCAGCATATTCACCTCTCTTACTAATAATAAGAAATCGTTTATCAGGATTATCTTTAATAATTTCAACTATCCTTTCTAGCTTACAAACATTATCAGAACATATAAGCATACGTTCACGAACAATATTATAAAAAGTCTTAACTCGTTCAGCAAGAACAAGAGGATTATAACATTCATCAATTTGTTTACTAAAAGGATTAGTCATATCCATATCAGCACTCCATCCATTATATTCAGCTATTTCTGTAATATATTGAATAGCACTACGTCCGTCTTGAGTACCATTTCGAGCACATTTAATATTATCAAGATTACCAAATACTTGAATAGTCTGAGTAATAAATTCAGTATATTTATCATAATTAGTAATATCTTCTTGACTAGTAAATAAAATCTGCTCTCTGTGTTCCTCTACGGGGAGTATAGCTCGCATAGCATTAATACCACTAGAACTTATATTATCATTAATAGGAGGAATGTTAGTATATATTTCCTTTAGTTTGGCAGTATCAATAGTATCTTTAGTTATAATCATAAGTTTAAATCTAGCATGATTAAAAACTGTATTACAAGATAAATTCCATTCGTTAACTCCAACAACAATAGAAATATCATAATTATAATTATATCTACTATTAACATAAGTATGAGTAAGAATATTAATAGTATCTATATTTATATTATGATTTTTAAGACCATCAACAATTTCAGTTCTTCTTTTCCAATTATCTGTAACAATAAGTATTTTAATATTATCATTCTTATTTCTCATAAGACTAATAATTCTACTTATAATTTCACAATAATCAACAGGCGGAACACAATTAATAGTTCCAATACCTTTATATTCTTTAGAACCCCATTTATTAATTAGTCTATCATAAGTTTCTTCAACTATATTTCTCATCCAAAATCATCTTCATTAAAAATAGGATTATACATACCACTATATTTTTTAATTTTACTTTTACCTTTACCTTTAGGAGAAATTTTAAGTTTGATAGGATTAATAATCTTCATAGCTTCTTGATAATAAAATTTAAAATTAATATCTCTAAGAGAAATATCTTTATCATCAAGACTATTAATAACTGTTACAACAGAACCAGCTGCCATTCTACTACGAGAACTGTTATCATTATGAACTTTCTCAATAATATAACCTCTATTAGAAACATAAAACCTAACATATCTTTGACAAACAACATGAACAACTTGTCCATTTTCAATCTTAGTTTCTTCTACATGAAATTGTTTACCTACATTTTGAGTAAGACAAAAGTCAAGAATATTAGTTGCTTCTTGAAGAGTATCCATTACAGGTTTATTCTTAAGAAAATAGTTTTCAATAGCTTGAGCAACAATAGGCATAGAATAACCTTTAGTTAAATCTAGAGAATACATCATAGGATTAAGAGCACCTTTAGATTCAATTTTAAGCTTACCTTTAGACCTAAATTGAGTAATATAATTATTAACATCACGAGCTATAAGACTATGAACAACATCGCTATCAGCTTGCATACCAGTAATATCTTGCCACCAAGTAGTAATTTCTTTAAATTTATCTTCTTGGTCAATATAAACTTTAACCATAATACCATCAGTATTTGCACTAATAATATGAATATTATCTAGTTCAAGAGCTTCGCATAACATAAGAAGCATAAGTTGTCCATTAACAGTAACTTTAAGAACAGCAAGACGGTCATATAAATCTCCTTTTTCAAATCCAAGTTTACCATAAATACTATTTATGACAATCTTTAAAACTAAAGCAAGAATATCTTTAGCAATACCATCTATGTATTCTTCTTCACTATGTTTCACATCAACACGTTTTTGTTTCATCCAACTAATTAAATTACAAAAAGCATTTGTATCAATATGAGAAGGAGCAACTTTATGAACACCTATTATACTAGGATAAAAACTAGCAACATCAAAATGATAAATGGTAAAAGGTTTACCCCCCGTGGAGGATGGAGTTAAGTAATCACCATAAGGAGTAGTTGAATATAACTCCATAGGAACATCTTGACTATGTAAACCTCCAGTTGCAAGAGTATAAGTTATATCTCCAATTTTAACGTTCTCACTAAAAGCATCTTTATTAACTCTATAAATAGTAGTTTTATATAGTTTATCAAGTAAATCTTGAAGTTCTTTAGTTTTGAATTTAATAAAAGGAAAAATAACTTTTTTAAAACTCATAGCAGTTCTTTCAGTTTTCTTACCTTTCCATTGTTCGGGAGCAAGACCACTAAACTTACTATAAAATTTCTCAAAAAGAATATCAGCAGTTTTACTACGACTAGAATTAAGAACATCAACATCATATGCTTTACTAATAGCATAACGAGATTTAATTTCTTCTGGATAAAGACGAACTATTTCAGCTACAATGAAAACATCATTAAGATTATAATACATCATAGGTTTAATATATTCATCAAGAATAAATCTATCCCATTTATCTACTAGCTTATTAAGCTGACTAATACTCATTCCTTTAAGATTAGGAATTTCATCATATAGTTCAGCTTCTTCTTCATTAATATCAGGAAGTTCATATTCTAGAAGTTCATACCATTGAAGATTAATAGAAGTTTGCTTTAAACCTTTAGGAACAGGTTTACGTTCACCTGTTTTACTATCTACAACTACACTTGCTTTATTAAGAGCAAATATACGCATTACATCAATACCTGTAAATGGTAGTTTATATTTTCTAAGACTATTAAGATAAAAATCAGTTTTAAATTTATCTTTATCATCTTGACTAGAAATAATAGTTTTACTAGTTTCATATAACTTATTAATAAGTTCTTTCGTACTATTCGTACGCATATAAAAACTAAGTAAAGCAGCAATCATAAGATTATCATAATTGAAATTATTAAATCCATACAAGTCAGTACGAATAATAGTTCCATTAGAATCCTTATAACATCTAGTCTTATTAATATAATCTATCATAGAAAGTAATTGACTATCATCTTTATCTGTTATATAAAAACTATGTTTTTCAACAGTTTTAAGACGAGCTTTAATTTCTTCAACAGATAGTTTTTGAACTAAAGGAATAGCTTTATTATCAGCATTAACACAATCTTTAAATACTTTAAGATAACTATTAATACTAACAAAAGTAACAGAAAAGAAATTTCTTAAAACTTCAACATCATAAGCTATACAATTAATCATTTATATAATTTAATCCATAGTTATTTCTATTTTGATTAACCCAATTAACATCATCAGCAAAACGCTGTTTAAATATATGATAAAGATTATCATCTTTAAATTTAATAAGAGGAGAATAATTATTAAATATATACTTACCACCAGTAGCCATAAATCTAGGAATTGGATTATCACTAATACTACGATAAGCATCACCAAATACAAATAGATATTTGTAATTAATTCTAGCTAATTCTTTCCATAGAATATTACGACATTTATAAACAGCAGTAAGATAAGTATTATAATCATTAGAACAAGTACATTTAACGCTATAAGTCATATATACATCTTCAGTGTTATTTCGTCCAGAATATTCATCGTAAAGATTACCAATATCAGTGAATAATTGATAATCATCACAATAAACTCTATCACCTCTAGGAAATAGGAAAACAATATCTCCATGAATACTTCCTCTACCACCTTGTATATATTTACCTGTATTAAATATACGATTTGGACATTGTTCACAATCAGGATATTCATCAACAGTTTTACTTGCCATAAGATAATACTAATTGATTACTAGCGCGAGAACAAGCAACATATAATCTACGAAGCATTTCATCTCTATTAGTATAAGGATGACCGTATTTATCATAAATCATATCGTTAATATCTACAAATACATTTTTATAAGTAGAACCTTGTGCTCTATGAGAAGTAATTGCAAAGCCATAATCTAAATCTCTACTAAATAAAATCTTACCATTACTATTCGTAATATTAGAAGCGATAAGATATTTACGTTTAAAATCAAAATACTGTTTCCATTTACTTCCACGTTCAGAACTACTAGCTTTTTTAGCATCATCAATAAGACTAGTCAACTTCTTATAATACATTTGAAATGTATAGTTATCATAATGGTCAATAACAAATAAAGGTTGAGTTATAGCACCACCATGAATAGCTTGAAACTTAATAAGAAATCCTTTAAACTCATAATCATTATCAATTGTATCAACAATATCTTTAACAATATATTCTTCACTATTGTTTATAATAATATCATTAAAAACATTAACAACAGTAGTATAACTCATTATTAAATCATTACGAGTAATAAGACTTTTATCAGCATCTTGAATAATCATATGTCTTACATGGTTATTCCATTGTGCAACACGACCATTAGTATAAGCTATAATACGATACAAATCAATATTTTTAGTATATTCTTCATCATTAAAACAAGTATCAATTAAATCAGAAAATTCAGTTTGACCACAAACATAAAATCCTTTAGTTTCTTCATTATAATCTTGTCTATTTTTAGATATATAATCAAGAAATCTCCATCCATTCTTATTATCTATATCTTCTCGAAGAAGTTTAAGAAGTTTACTAATAGGATTATTATCTCCTTGTCGTACAACTTCTTTAAGATAATAAGTATTACTAGCAATAAGAAAAGCTTGACTAGTTTTCTCATTAACAGGTGGAAGCTGACTAGAATCACCAAGCATTATAACTTTAATCTGAAGCTTCTTACATTTATTACTAATATACTTAACAAGTTTAGCATTAAGCATAGAAGCTTCATCAATAATTAAAACTTTAAGACCATCTAGTTTATCTTTTCCAACAGGATTAAAGGCAGGATTTTCAGGGTCAAAATTTTCAATATTAACATCAAGTCTAAAACCAAATAATGATTGAATAGTATTAACTTCTTTTCCACCAATAGAATTACTAAGAACTCTACAAGCTTTATGTGTAGGAGCAGCACAGCCTATAACACTACCAGACCATTTGCAATTATTAATAACATATTTAATAACAAATGTTTTACCTGTACCTCCAGCACCACAAAGAGCATTAATATATTTCTTCTCATCCCAAGGCTGTGCAAGAAACTCAATAAGTTCATGCACAGCTATTTCTTGGTCTTTAGTAAACTTAATGTTAGTATCTTTTCTATTACTATTAGCAATATTAAGATTACCAATCATTACAATTCGTTGTTTACATCAATAAGATTATTTTTAACTTTATCTTCATATTCTTTCCATTCTTGAAAAGCTAAAATAGTAGATTCACTATCACCACGATTATAACACGTAGTAATATGAAACAATTCCTTAGCAAAAGGCATTTTAACAATTTTACCTTTAGCTATAAGTCCAGCAGCAAAAGGAATATAAAATCTAGTATCAACAGTTTTTTTATTTTCACTATCTCTTATAATTTTAATTCTATGATTATATTCATCTAATCGACGAGCATAAACAACTTTCTTTCCTTTAGTTCTGTAACTTTCACCTGTAATGCTATATAGTTTGCCATTGTATTCTACTTTATAAGTACCATCAATATATCTAATAATACCTTCACATTTACCAACTATAATAACATATTTATTGACTATTCCTTTCTCTTTGGATTTACCTACAACTCCAAATGAGAATTTAAAGCTAACCATAGCATACTACTTTCTTTTAATAGTACGCATACGTTTATCAACAGCACGAGTAATACCTTTAAAAGTATTATCCTCTGCAAATTTAGCTTTACGAGCAGCCTTTTTAGCAGCTTTCTTAGCAGCAATTTCTTCATCACGTTCTTTTTGTTGTTGAATAACATCAACAATCTCAACATGATAACCACAATAATGAGAAAGAAAATCAATCTTACCACTAGTTCCATTGCCAATAGCACTATTTTTAGCTACTTTAATAACTTTACTAGCAGGATTGATTTCAATAACAGCGCCAACATTATTAAGTTGACGAACAACAGAAACTTCATCATACTTTTTCATAAGTACTTTACATTTTTAAAGATTAATAAAACAATTATATTTAATAGTTAAAACTATAATAAATTCAATAATAGTTAGATTAGTAGAGCCACTACGCTACGCTCCGTGGCGACCCCCCGTGGAGGATGGAAGCAAGCTAGTCATTAAACTTTCTTTCTAATAATATCATTAAAATCACTAGCAAGTTTACCAATTCTATCTTCAATTCTATCTAGTCTATTTCTATCTCTATCTCTTTTAACTTCCCATTGTTTATTAATATCACAAATATCAATTTGAATCTTTCTAATCCAATTTTGAGTATCGTCAATATCTCTAATAAGTCTATCTAGTTTTTTACTAACAATGCTAATTCTTATAAAAAGATATACAGATAAACCAAATATCATACCAAGTATAAAATGAGAAACATTTTCAATCATAAAAATAATGATAAAGTTTACGAATAAGTTCAAATCTAGTATCAGTAATATTATAGATTTTAAATGCTTTAGCAACAAAATCAAAATCACCATATTTAAGTAAAGCATCTATATAATCTTTAATATCACTAAGCCACATAATAGCACTAATAAAATACCTATCACTATCAGTATTAGTAATATATTGACCAATACCTTTAGCAATAGTATCAGCAGTTATATCATTAATAATAAACTTATCAGTAAACCAATTATCTTTTATATAATGTTTATCAGTATATTTATCACGAAAGGTTTTAGATAGTTTATTACATAAATTAATATAAGAACGAGCAGCAGTTCTATTATTATGATTAACAAATTGAACATCTTTAACTTTAAGAGTTAAGTTCATACCACATTCAATAATACGAACTTTAATTTGTTTTTTATCCTCATTAATATATAGAACAATAGCAAGTTTATCTTTCCAATAACCAGTATTCAAAGTAACTATATCATAAAGTTTAACTTTAAATCCAGATGTAGTAGTACCATCAATTTGTTTATAAGTAATATAATTCATAATAAAACTGTATTAAATTTTTAGTTTAACATTTATTAGCTAGTTCTTTTGCCCTGTATTGAACTCAATATTAATCGTGATAGATTAATCAGATTATATATGAAAATTCAACAGAGAGCAAAAGAACCGTATCTGTGAATGTATTATGAACGTAAATAGCTAGTCATTTGCAGCAGGCTTATTATTCTGTTCATTATTCTTACCATCACGTTTAAGACGTTCTTTAAGAATATGTTCAGATACAGAACCAAGTTTACATTCACTAACACAACGACTAACACCTTTAGCATGAGTTACAGCATATACAATAGGATAATTAATATATTTATTATTACCTACTGTACGTTCGATTTTAGTAATTCCAACTTCGGTTACAATACCAACACAAACACCAAGCTTAGTTTGATTATTATATTGATAAGTATATTCCATATAAACTACTTGTCCTTTTTTAAACTTAGCTTGTTCTTCAATATATCTATCTAATAGACCATCAAAAATAAAAGAATCATAATTATCCATTTTAATTATATATTTAAAGTTAATAATATACATACTAAAAAGCCTAGCACTATCTTCACAGACAATACTAGGCAAATCTACAAATATGAAATCATATAAACGAAATGTTTGACACAGACATTGTTATTACTAATTTCACAATCAATAATAACATCATTAACACCAAAATAAAATATGACATATAACACTTGGACTATGATAAATATTAATAGCACTATCTTCACAGACTGTACTATTACAAAAGTTACAATTTTAGAAATTAAAACGGATAATAACAATATCATAGTTTCGGAGTTCAATTCCTCCATCATCAGCAAGTGAAATAATACTACTATCTTCACAGACAGTAGTATTAGAAATAAAATCAAAAACTTATGTGGGATTATTTAGCAGATTTATTTGCTTTTCTACGTTTAAGTTTAGCATAAATTTCATCATCGCTAAAATTCTTAAACTTATTCGCTTGTTTATTATTATCAATAGATTGATTAACCATTTTAATCATTTTCTTATATTCTGCATTAGAAGTATCAATAATATGTTGAGCAATCAAATGATTAATTTTAGTATTAGCTTCAACAATATTAATAATCATATCTTTAGCATATTTAGGAAAAACAGCAATAATAGGTTTAAGAATATCCTTATCTTCAATTATACTATCCCAACGATTAATAAGCCAATCAAGTTCAAATCCATTTTTAGTAGCAAGTTTAATAATATCTTCTTGAGTTTTACCAAAATCATTAATGTATTTTTGTTCTTTAAGAACATATACAAATAAAGCTAAACCTCTAACATATTGGTCTGGAGACCAACCTTTATCTTTAATATCATTAATGAATTTATTAATAAGTTCGCAATCTTCTTTATATTTACAGGTATCACAAGTAATACTATTACAAGATTTACCAAAAACTTCATCAAGAATAACTTTAATATTAATATTTTCCATAATTTTATTTATTTAATCGTAATAACCAAAAACATCATTTTCAGGGTCAACAATAGGACTATCATCAACTATTGGTTCCCAAGCAATATCGTCAAAATCTTGACTTAGACATTCTGCATGAATTTCAACACCTTCAACATTATTATTGAAATATGTATCATCTTCAACAAAATAAATATCAGTTCTTTCCATATCTTTATATATAAAATAAACTCCGAGTAGAGGATGATTATCATCAACTAGTTAACTATAACAAACCCAATAAACAAAATGGATAAAATGGCAAGAATATGAGAATTAGCTTTAACAAGCTCAACAGCACTATCCATCCTCTACGGGGAGTCTATACTACAAACTTAGCTAGCTTCAGAATCTTTATTCTTTTTATGAAGTTCAGTTTCAGTATCAATCATAATACCAATAACTCGTTGACTATCACTAGCAACATCAGCATGAGCTTTAACTAAAGCATCAATGAATAAATCATCTGTATATCTATATTCTCTACGAAGACCACCATCAGCAGTAACTCTAAACTTATTCCATAAGAAGTCAACATAAGCACCTTTAGAGTTATATATTCTTCCATCATCTTCAAGAGTATGAAGAATATTAAGAGAAGTATGACGTCTAAATGCAGCATTGAATTTAACAATACAAACTACATCAAGAATATGTTGAGGAACATTAATTCCAACAGGAACACCACGTTTATCAGTCTTAGCATCTTTAAAATCATTATCTTCATTAGCTTGACTAACAACAGTAGTTTGTTCTTCCTGTTTACGAACTTTACTTTGTTTCTTCCTCCTAGCTTTATTCTTAGTCTGAACAGTTTCACTACTAACAACAGCATTAACTTGTGTATCTTCTTCAGGAACAACAAGTTTACCTTCTTGTTTAGCTTCTTCTAAACTTTCAGCCATAGTTTTCTTTCTAGACTTAGATTGAACATTACTAGTAACATTATCAAAATTTACCATAACACTTATAAGTTTAAGATTAATATTATTATCAGTAGCAATATTACTCTACTGAACAACACGACAAATATAATAATTAAATATAATACTCCAAATATATTATAATTTATTTATACTATAATTCTAACTAATAATCAATAGCTATATTAAAATAACTAAAATCATTATAGCAATAGGAATTAACTTACCACGAGTATAATAAATATCAATAGTATCAAGAGTATCATTAGTATAAAGAGAATCAGTAATATCAAGAATATTAAGAATATCATTAGTAATACCACCAGTAATATTAGCATGACTAGTATTAATAGTCATTATAATACTGATAGTATTAATAGTGCTATTATTAGCTAGAACTAATGCTGTTGGTCATTATGACTAAAAGTCTTATTAGACTTGATAGTATTGTTAGAGCTAGTCTTAATAACGATTGTATGACTAATAGTCTGACGAACATCAATGAGATGATAATGACGATGCTATGACTGAAACTGATAGTGATATAACTAGAGGTTATGGAGATTATAATGAAAAGTTATAAAGAGTATAACTAGAGGTTATAATGCTGGAACTAGAGGTTATAATGCTGGAACTAGAGATTATGATAGTATAACGAGAAGTTATAGGAGGTATAACGAAAAGTTATAATGAGATGGGAAAAGGAGTTGAAGCAATAGGTTTAGATTGATTATTAGAAGTGTTATTAATAGGATGAAGAGGATTAGGAAGAATACCAGCGGGACTAGTCTCTTCAGCATGACCATCTCGACCATTATCTCCACATTCACCACTTCCATAATCATTCTCATCTCCACCATCAACCTCAATTTAACCCTATTTGAATCACATCCAACTCCACCATTTCATTCTCCACGAAATCCACATTCACCACTTTCATCTCCACATACTCTTTCTCCACATTCAATACCTCTAGTCACCTCTAATTTCACCTCTATAACTTTTTGTTATGAGAGTAAATCTCCATGACCAATATCAGTATAACAAAATGTTATAGGAGTAAATCATCATTAGTTTCATTAGTAGAATTATCATCAGCAACTACATTATAATCATGGCTATCAAGACTATCATTAATAATACGAGCGATACCTTTTAATTTACCAGCAATACCAAGTCTGCTTTTATTAACACTATCATATACTTTTGTTATATCATCAGCATTACCATTAGTAGTAATATCAGTAATGGCAAGAAGAATATCAGCATTAGTAGGATGAAGATTAATAAGTTCAACAGAAGTAATAGAATTATCATTCTCAACTTCAATAGTAGTAATAATACGATGTACTTTCACGATGTTTAATATTAGGATAAGACTTATCAGAACTTGCAGCTAGTTTATGATTGATAAGACTTATCAGACTGTTAAGTTCGTTTGCTGCAATATATTTAATGTTGATAATGAGCATTTCCATGTTGAACACTAGCAACAGCATCAGCAAAACTATTGTTGATAACATCAGTGCTACCAACCCGAAGGTCAGTAGCACCATGTTCATTAGAATGGCATGTCGTCATCGTTCATTGCAGTCGCAACAAAACTAGCCGCTTTAGCTTTAGCCTCGCGCTTGGCAGCAATGGCAGCACGAGCATCGTCCATAATCTGCTTGATAAGTACATTATATGCACCAACAAGAACAGGGTCAGCAGGCTGTTCGATACCTACAATATGATATACATATCGGTCATAATCCACAACATTGTAAAGATTATCTTTACGAGTAAATGGATTACGGTCTTGTACACCAGCAGGTACAAACTGGCAAAGAATTTTGACAGCAACACCAGTCAGATACATACTAGCAAAACCTGCTTCAGCAGCTTCGCCAACATAGTTGACAAATCTACCGTAGAACTTGTCTTTGCGCATTACAAGCAGTATCTGATTGAATGGCATCTGAATAGCACCAAGCATACCCATTCGATGTGTACCATCAGGCATACTTTGAGCACCTTTGACAGGACTAGCAATAGTAACAAACGCATTGAGATAAGAATTGCCATTACGACCTGTACGTTCTTGACAATCAATATTAGTAATGACAGTAGTCATTACATAACTATGACCATCAGTACAGATGCGTCTAACAACATCATCAATGGTTTCCACTTGCGCAGAATTTTGGTTATCTGTATCAACAGTAGGTTGAACAGGTTGGTTAACACTAGTAGTTGGATTAACTACATTAACATTCTCAGAAGCTGCAGCACCTTGTGCAGCTTGTGCTAAATCTTTAACGTCTGGCATGACTATTAAATATTTAATTACGCTAATCAGTAGCATTACTGACAGTTGTTTCGTTTCAACTGCAAAGTATTTAATGTTGATAATAAGCAACATCATCTAGTAGAGATTAATCTCTACTAAGATAACTAACAATAGCCGATAGTATTCCAAATACAACAGCAGTAATCTGTTCATCACTAGTTGGCTCTACTTTCAATGCTAGTATGATAGCTGGCATCATCAGTATGATTGCAACTAACAACAATGGTTTGTTTGTTCTCATAATGATTAGTGTTAATAGTTAGTAATGTAATGAGATGAATAATCTCAATATATTTAATGTTGATAATGAGAGTGAGAACTTTACTTTCTCCTAGAACTTGACGGGGGTAGTCAAGTCCAATTTAATGACCCACCCCTTATACTCACTAGCCTCATCAAAACATTAATATACATTATTTTCGCTCTTCTTCATTATTATCTTCATTATTATCTTCTTCTTTATCTTCTTTATCTTTATCTTTATCTTTATTTTCGCTCTTTATCTTCTTCATTATTATTATCTTCTTCATTATTATTATCTTCTTCTTCATTATTTTCGCTCTTATCTTCATCTTCATCTTCTTCGTTCTTATCTTCATTATCTTCTTCTTCTTCATTATCTTCGTTCTTATCTTCTTCGCTCTTCATTATCTTCTTCATTATTATTTTCGCTCTTTATCTTCTTCGTTCTTATCTTCTTCATCATCTCCGCTCTTTATCTCCGCTCTTCTTCATTATCTTCTCCGTTCTTATCTCCGTTCTTATCTTCGTTCTTATCTTCGTTCTTATTTTCGCTCTTCTTCTTCTTCTTCTTCTTCATTATTATTATCTTCATTATCATCTTCATTATTATCTTCATTATCATCTTCATTATTATCTTCTTTATCTTCTTTATCTTCATCATCTTTATTTTCGCTCTTCATCATTATCTTCGCTCTTCTTCATTATCATCTCCGCTCTTATCTTCATTATCATCTTCATCATCTTCATCATCTTCATCATCTTCATCATCTTCATTATCTTCATTATCTTCATTATTATCTCCACTCTTCTCCACTCTTCTCCACTCTTATCTTCATCATCTCCGCTCTTATCTTCATTATTATTTTCACTCTTATCCCTATTATCATTTCCATTATCATCTCCATTATCATTTCCATTATTTTCACTCTTACTATTACCATTATCATTTCCATTATATTTACTTTTCTCTTCATTATCTATATAACCCTTACCTTCATCTTCATTATCATTATTATCCTTATCTTCATAATCATTATTATCATTATTATTATTATCATTACCAATCCCAATCAATTTTACCAGTATCAACTTCTTCTGCTTCAATTATTTCAGTTTCATTATTTTCATTATTTGCTTTATCTACATTATTCTCATTATCATCATATAAATAATCAAGTTCACTTTTATATACTTGTTTATTTTTAATTATAATACAATTATCATCTTTAACTAATCCTATTCTATCTATATAATTAATATTATCATCTAGTTTTATTTTAGAATCATCAAGTTTACCTTTAGTAATAATTTCGTGAAATTTATTAATATCTCCTTTAAATATAACTCTAGGATTAACTTCAAACATACTACGTTTATCTGTTCTACGAATAATATTAAGTTTTTCTAATGTAACAATAGCATTAGCAAAATCTCGTTTATTACATCCACTTCTAATTCCATTCCTACAAACAGCATCAAATAAATCCTTACTAATTTTAACAACATTAGAATTAAAACAAATAGTATAATTAATAAAATAAAAAAGTTCGTGAAGAATTATACTTCTTAATTCAACTATTTCTCTCCAAGCATTAATACCAACATTAGAATAATATCTTTTAATAATTTTACCTGTATCAAAACATTCCATACGTCCAGTACCACATAGATATTTTTTATTATTATTTTTAACATCAATATCAAAAGTATTAGGTATAATAATACTTCTATCATTAGCTATATCTTTATTAATAGCATCAATAACAAGTTTATTATAAACTCTACTAGGTTTAAAATCTTCTTTAAAAGTCATAACAATAATAGTATTAAGTTCAACATAAAAATATATTACTCTAGGAAATAGCGAAATGTATTCCAATATGGAATAGATTTCGTGCAAAAAGGTAGTCATTTTTGCCACTTAATTTGCATACTGATGGAGAATTAGGTATTCAGCATGATACATAATATGCATTATAACTTATTGATAATCAATGTATTATAATTACTATAAAGATATATTATATAG
>ERZ780226.125-NODE-125-length-74526-cov-25.816989_pt1 | contig 74526 bp, 73 predicted proteins | sample MGYA00511165_ERZ780226 | MGnify/ENA primary metagenome ERZ780226 (study PRJEB29588, sample SAMEA2152373) | human gut metagenome | biome: human gut; feature: human-associated habitat; material: faeces | place: Denmark | collected 2008/2010 ...
GCAATAAGAGCAATAAATATACCTATTAATTCAACCATATATAATATTTTTATATATAAAGCATCATCATTTAAAATAGTATCTTTAACATATAAAGTATCATAACCCATACTAGATAATTCACTTACTAAAGCTTCTTCTTCTTTAACATTTTTCATATATATACTACTTTGATAATTACCTTTATCAAATAAACTATAATAATCCTCTTCACTTATAAATATTAAATTATAATAATTATCTATATCACTATATCCAGTTAATCTTTCAAAATTATCTTTTGTATATATTGCTGATACATTTAAATCAATATTTTCATTATAATAAATATTACTTATACTTATATTTAAACTCTCATAATTGCAATAATATGTTTTACAAGCATATGACATATTTTCTGGTATTACAACTTCTCCTTTATTTACATTTTTACTAAATACTATGTTATAACTCATATCGCTACTAAATAAATTATTATTAAATATAATATTAACTTTACTATATAACTTATTAATTGATTTATCTAACAAAGAAATAACAGAACTACTGAAATACGCATTTGCATTATCATTATATAAATTTGTTGATTCTCTAATCTTTACCCCAACTATCTTTAACTTATCCTTAATTGCTAAATTAGAACCATTTGTATCTTCCAATTTAAATTCTTTACCTATCACTGCTTCAGCACCATTATAAAAATAATATGAATCTAATGAACCCTCTAAAATTATTTCATTATCTTCCTTAGGAAATTCACCATAATCAAGAGTACCTTTAAAATTACTTATATTACTTGCACTTATCCATATACTATCTTCCTCATTTGATAAAGTAAAGTTCATATCTATCATTGCATCTTCTTTTACAATATAATCAACATTCTTAATATTACTTATTTTTTCATAATCAGAATCTAAAAACGATTTTCCGTCTTTTCTTTTAATAATAATTCTTTTATCAGATAAATCAGTAAAATTTGCGTTGTATCCGACATTTGAAAAATCATATTTAGATTTACTAAAAGACGCATACAAACTTAAAACAGCAAAAGATAAAAATGTATAAACTAAAAGTAACAACAAAAACTTTGGTACAATATTAAAAGTATTTCTAATGCCTAATTTAAACTTATTAACATTAAGCATTTTACCAAAATGACTTTCTTTTATATCAGTATTTTTTACCTTTTTATTTATATAAGTATCTTCTAGTACCTTCCCATCATGCATTTTTATTCTCCTAGTAGCATACTTTTCAAACTGTTCATAGTTATGCGTTACAACTATAACCAATTTATCCTTAGAAATCTCATGCAATAATTCAACTATATTTTTGGCAGATTTACTATCCAAATTACCAGTTGGTTCATCAGTTACAATTATCCTACTATCCTTTGCAAGAGTCCTTGCTATAGCAACCCTCTGCTTTTCACCACCCGATAATTTAGATACTTTAGTATTTCTATATTTATACATACCAACTTGTTTTAATACATTATCAACTTTCTCTCTAATATCCTTACTCTTAAAACCATTTATTAAAAGAACTAACTCAACATTTTCATAAACAGTATAACTATTTATTAAATTAAAATTTTGAAATATATTTCCTATATATCTCTTTCTATAATCAAAAAAATCCTTCTCTGTATAATAACTAGTTTCTTCACCATTTATATACATTTCTCCTTCTTCATAAGAATCAAGTCCAGATATTACATTTAAAAGAGTACTTTTACCACTACCAGATTCACCAGTTATTACTACAAATTCATTCATATTAAACTCTAAATTAATTTTAAATATACCACTACTAACTACACCCTTATTATAATAAAATTTAGAAACATTTTTCAATTTTAACATATTCTTCACCTACTAATATTCTATCATATAAAAGAAAAAATCAGAATACCATACACAAATATCTAATTTTAACGTTTATCTATTTAATAATCAACCAATTCAAAATTAATATATATAATGTTTTTTTTCCTAATTTCGGTTTTTCAATTTCATACATTATTTGTTTTAACATAACAGATTTACCACATCTTCTTATTCCAGTAATTACTTTTATAAGATCTTGATTATAAAAAGATCTTATCTTTTTTAAATATTTTTCTCTTTTAATCTATGCAAAAAGTCAATTTTGTACAACACTTTTTTCTCTAACTATAAAAAAATATGTAGGTTTTATCCTACATATGGTATTAATGCCATGTGACGAGCTTTCTTAACTTCTTCAGCTACAACTCTTTGATGTTTAGCACAAGTTCCAGTAACTCTTCTTGGTAATATTTTATATTTTTCTCTATCAACGTATTTTCTTATTGTTTCAACGTCCTTATAGTTAACTTCTCTACCAGCACATAATTGACAAACTTTTTTCTTTTTTCTATAAAATTCTGCCATTATTATTCCTCCTTTTTAAAATGCGACATCATCATCGCTTAATTCAATTGTATCCCCAAAATCTATATATGGTTCATCATTAACATTAGTCGTTGGTGTTTCCTCTGGTAAAGGTGGCAAATCAAAACTTGGTTGACTAGCACGTTGACCCTTTGATTCAAGAAATTCAAAATTATCGGCTATTACCTCAGTAACATAAACCTTTTTACCATCCGCACCATCATAACTCCTAGTTTGAATTCTACCTTCTATAGAAATTAAACTTCCCTTTGTAAGATATTTCTTAACTGTTTCAGCTTGCTTTCTCCACATAACAATATTTATAAAATCAGCTTCCCTTACACCATTTTGATTTTGGAAATTTCTGTTTACAGCCAAAGTAAAACTAGCTGCAGGAACATTACTAGATGTATATCTAAGTTCAGGATCCTTGGTTAAACGACCAATTAAAACTACTTTATTCATCTATTTACCTCTTTCTTATAACTTAATTATCATATGACGAATTATATCTTCACTTAGATTTGCAAGACGATTAAATTCTTTTTCTGCTTTATCATCTTTTGAACTTATTTCATATAAATAATAATATCCACTCTTAAACTTCTTTATTTCATACGCAAGTTCCCTTTGACCCATTTCCTTAGAAGATTCAATCTTAGCACCATTCTTAGTTAAAACTTCTTCAAAATTCTTAACTATTCCCTTAAGTTCACTCTCTTCAACATTAGGTCTTACAATATACATTATTTCGTATTTCATAACTATCCTCCTTTCGGTCTAATCGGCTTTTTACTTTTAAAAAAAGCAAGGAGTAAATTCAATTACTCGCCTGTATTATACAATAAATAATATTTTTATACAACCATTATTATTATAAATTTACACAAAATAAAGCTTTTAATACTATCAATTATATAATTTAAATTAAGAATTAAGTGATATTATTAAAAGCACTAGTAAAATATACTAGTGCTTATCATTTTACGCATTCCTTTTATTTATGATCCTGCTTTTAGTATGTATGGTTCACTACTTGTTCCTTTACCACTCTCTATAAGGATATTAGATTTTAGATATATGGTCGGGAAAGCGGAAAGACGATGAGCAGCATTGGTGCGGCCAGTAAGCCCAACACCAAACACACGCCAGACAAAGTTAGCATGAACAGGATTAGCATCAGGCGACAACATCCACGTATCTTGTCCATAATGCATCCAGTTATTATTTTTACATTTATATGTAGATGATTGGTCTATCTTTGTATTGCAATCATTTTCACTACTGGCATATGCCCAATCTGTTACGTATGGTAGTGCAATATATCCAGTCCATTCTGTTGCCCTTGTTACTGTGTCATTACAATAAGTTCCACTAGAACATATTTTTCCGTTTACTGTTCCTCTTTCTGCTTTATAAAATTCAACTGTATCTAATGAATTTGTTGTACTATCATGTAAAGTATTAAAGTTTGGTGCACCTGTGTTCCATGTATGGTAGTCTATTAAACTCTTTGATGTTTCGTCTATTGTGTTTGTTGGACATGTTGTTGTTGAATTGTTAGTTCCACCATAACATGTTACACTTGTTCCTCCATAATACATTGTATTTAAGTAATTTTTTAAATTCGCTTGACTCCATTCATTTACTCCCCAGCCACTATTTATACTTGATGCACTACTATCCCATGCTAAATCTCCTAGTTTTTCACTTCTTACTAATTTAACATTATTTCCAAATACTCCTATTATTCTCCATAATTCATTATTAAAACTTACATAGTTATTTGGGTTTGCTCCATAATATCTTATATTTTCATCAGGCGTATTGTCTATCTTTAGTCCTTCTCCATCATACTCTAGTAAATTTGTTATATATTCTGTTGCTTTCATTCCATATGTTGGTTTTGTTATTTCTTTTACTTCTGCATTTTCTTTTGTTCCATTTGTTATTTTTAATCCATCAAATTTTCCTTTTCCTGTTATACTTACTTTTGCTATTCCATTTTCATCAAAACTAATTGTACAACTTGCATAATCTTCATCATTTATCTTTGCTACATCTTTACATGTTATTTCTTCATCTTTTCCTAGTAGTTTATCTGATACTTTCTTCTTTTCTGCACTATCTGCTATTAGTTGTGCTGCATTTTTAAATGAATCTTTTTTTGATGTTTCTATTACATCTAATATCCTTGGTATTGCTATTACTAGTATTACTGCTAATATTACTATTACTGCAAGTAGTTCTATTAATGTAAATGCATTCTTTTTCATATATCCTCCTTATTCTTATTTAGAATATACCACAATTATATAAAAAAATAAACTGTATATAAAAACAAATATAAGGGTTAACCTCATATTTGTTCTATTTTATATTTTTATCAATATTTATTTAATTACTTTTACTTTTTTTGGTTTAGTCATATAGTATTCAGATATATCTAATATAGCATATATTATCATAAATATACCTATTATCCTCATTATTGCTTCTGCTCCTTTAAAAGGATTAAATACAAGCACTAATCCAAGTATTAAAGTAAGAATATTTACAATCATTGCTTTTATCCATTCTTCACTACCACTATCTTTCAAGAAGAAAACATATTGTAATCTTATTGCACTTTTTATTAAAATCCATATTCCAAGTATTAATGGTATAATACCTGCTATTACATTTGGATTACTAATAAAAATTATACCTAATATGGATATAAGTATTCCATAAGCAATACCTATATTATTTTGTTTATCTTTTACTGATTCTATAATACTTAATATACCAAGAGCAATTATTATAATTCCAAAAATACTAATAACTGTATTTATTATTCCACCTGGAATAAAAAGTAATAATAATCCCGATAATATTAAAACGATTGGTGTAATTAAATCATATTTTTTCATACATTAAACCTGAAATGACAGATATCTCCATCTTGCATTTCATACTCCTTTCCTTCTAATCTCATCTTTCCATTTTCTTTTACTTTAGTTTCACTACCATATGAAACTAAATCATCATAACTCATTACTTCTGCTTTAATAAAGCCCCTTTCAAAATCACTATGTATTATTCCAGCACAGGCAGGTGCTTTCATACCTTTTTTAAATGTCCACGCCCTTACTTCATCACTACCAACAGTAAAGAATGTTTGAAGTCCTAGTAGATGATAAGTTGATTTTACTAAACTATCAAGTCCACTTTCTTTTATACCCAATTCTTGTAAAAACAATTCCTTTTCATCATCTTCTAATTCTGATATTTCACTTTCTATTTTTGCACACATTTCTATTACGTCTGCATTATCTTTTAAAGCATATTCTTTTACTATTTTAGTATACTCATTTTCTTTTCCAATATCATCTTCCTCTATATTTGCTAAATATATTATTGGTTTATTTGTTAATAAATTAAATGATTTAATAATCTTTTCTTCTTCTTTAGTAAATTTTAATCTTCTTACTGGAATATCATTAGTAAGAGCATCATTTATTACATTCAATACTGCTAATTCTTGTAATGTATCTTTATCTTTTGTAGTTTGTGCTTTTTTCTCTATTTTAGATATTCTATTTTGTACTATATCTAAATCGGCTAAAGTTAACTCAATATTTATTATTTCTATATCTCGTATTGGATCTGCATTACCACAAACGTGTACTATATTTGAATCGTTAAAACATCTTACTACTTCTAAAATCGCATCTACTTCTCTTATATGTGATAAGAACTTATTTCCAAGTCCTTCTCCTTTTGAAGCACCTTGTACAAGACCCGCTATATCTGTAAATTCAAATGTGGTTTCTATTAATCTTTTTGGATTATACATCTCATTTAAAACTTTTAATCTTTTATCTGGAACTGTTACAATTCCAATATTTGGTTCAATAGTAGCAAATGGATAATTTGCTATCAATATTTTATTTTTTGTAATTGCATTAAATAAAGTAGATTTACCTACATTAGGTAAACCAACTATTCCTGCTGTTAAACCCATAAATCCCTCCTATAATATAGGATAAACTCCTATGCCTATTGGTAAATTAATTATATACCAACACACTAAAATCACTAACCAAAATATTAATACACCTATTGTATAAGGTAACAATAATTTATAAGTATATTTTATTCCAATTGCTTCTTCTTGCTTATTATATATTTGTAGCATTCCTATTAAAACAACAAAATATGGAAATAATGGAGATATAGTATTTGTAATTGAATCTCCTGCTCTAAACACCATCTGTGTAAATTCTGGACTCATATTTGCTTTCATAAATAAAGGCACAATAGAAGGCGCTAAAATAGTCCATTTTAATACTGCTGATGTTTGAAATATATTTGCTACTGCAACTAATATAAAGAAGATAATTATAAGTGGTATACCACTAAAATTAAGTGTTTCCATTATATTTATTATTTTTATAGTAAATACTGTACCTAAATTTGTTTTTCTAAATAAAGATATAAGTTCAGATGCAAAGAAGAATAAAACAAGTATACTACCTATATTATTTAATGAATCATATAAGTAATTAGAAAAATCATTTTTATTTTTTAATGTATTGGCTATAGTTCCATATATCCAACCACATACTATTAAAGTAGTTGATATCATAAAAGCAAGTCCCTGAATAACATACGAATTTCCACTGAAAACTCTTCCATAGAATGTACTTTCAGCATAATCTAATAACAATCCAGATAAAGGTGTTCCAAAAGGAATTAACATATAAATAAAGAATATTAATGATATTAATGCATAAAGAAGTGCATATTTTAATCCACGTTTACCTTCTTTAGTAATAATCTCTTCTTCAACAAAATCATCTATTCTATATTTTTTTGCTTTCTTTACAATAAATTTTTCTGTTATAAAAGTTATTAACAATGAAAGCAAAATAGTACATACTATTTCAAATATTAAATTACCACCCATTCTAACAGTATAAGTTTTATCTATTAATCTTGCTGATAATGTAGTTGTTTCAATCAAATTATAATCCATTTGAGTTGTTATTAAACTCATACCATACCCAGATGTCATTGCAGCAAAAGAAGCAATTATACCTATTATCGGATTTCTATTATTTGCAAGAAATATTATAGCAGCAACAGGTATTACAAACACAAATCCAATATCACCAATTATTGTAGATATTATTGAAATAAATGCAACTATAAATGTAAGAACTGGTTTTTTCATTTTTCTTTTCTTACGAGCAAACAAAGCCCTAAAAAATCCAGTTTTTTCAGCAAAACCAACACCTAACATAGCAAATAAAAACATAACTAAAGGTGTAAACGTCATAAATGTTGTTAATACATTTCCTATTAAATATCTAAATCCTTCTCTTGAAAAAAGTGATTCAACAGACACTAAAGAATTTTCCACATTTCCAGTAACTGTATTTAATTTAGGATAAGATCCTTCAAAATTAAGAACTGATCCAATAACACTAAATACTACTACACAAAGAATAAGTGTCATTAAAAATAATATAGTATTGTTTAGCCAACTTCTTTTTTCTTTTATATTTTCCATTATATTTCAACTACTTTCTTAAGTTTTTTTTCAAAATCAATTCTACTAAGCATAACTTCTCTATTACACTTAGTACATTTAATTTTAATATCTATCCCCATTCTAGTAATTTCCCATCTATTCTCACCACAAGGATGTGATTTTTTCATTACTACTATAGAACCCAATTTATAATCTTTCATACTAATCCTCTACATTTATATTTAATAATTCAATTATTCTATTTAAATCTAAATCAGATGAATAACTTATCTGAATTTTATTATTAGTTACTTTTACTTTAGTACCTAATTTATTTTCAAGTGCCTCTTCTATATATTTATATTCACTTGTTACCTTCTTTGGTTTCTTTTTTATTTCAACATTTCTTTTATAAGTTGAATCAACCATACTTTCAAGTTCTCTTACACTCAAATTATCTTTTACTATTTTATCAGATAATTCCGTTATATCAGATACATTCTCTAATTTACTTAATACCCTTGCATGACCCATACTTATTTCATTTTTAAGTATCATATCTTGCACTTCAAGAGGTAATTTTAAAAGCCCTAACATATTAGTTATATGACTTCTACTCTTACCCAATTTTCTAGCCAAATCATCTTGAGTAATTTGAAGAGCTGCAATTATATCTTTATATGCAGTCGCTTCTTCAATTGCAGTAAGATTTTCTCTTTGCAAATTCTCAAGTAAAGCAATCTGCATCATTTGTTCATCAGAAAAATCTCTTACTATAGCCGGAATAGTAGTAAGCCCTGCCATCTTACTTGCTTTAGCCCTTCTTTCACCAGCAATTATGTCATAACCTTTAATACTTTTTTTAACAATTATTGGTTGAAAAACCCCATATACTTTTATTGAATCAGAAAGTTCTTTTAATGCCTCCTCATCAAATATCTTTCTTGGTTGGTATGGATTAGATCTAAGTTCAGATAAATTAATTTCTACTATTTCATCTTTAGTAGCTCCCTCCATTATCCTACTTTCAATCTTCTCAAGTTCCAAATTTTCAGAATTAAATAATTCTTCCAAACCCCTACCTAAGGCCTTTCTCTTAGTTTCCATTTCTTTCAATCACTTCCTTCGCAAGATTTAAATAAGCAAGAGTACCCTTACTATCTTTATCATAAATATGAATTGGTTTACCATGTGAAGGTGCTTCAGATAGTTTTACCAATCTAGGTATAATAGTATCATAAACTCTTTCTTTAAAATAACTTCTTATCTCAGTAACTACCTCTATTCCTAATTTTGTTCTTAAATCAAGCATAGTTAGAAGTACACCTTCTATATCTAATGTTGGATTTAAATTCTTTTGAACAAGCATTATTGTATTAAGCAATTGCATAATACCTTCTAATGCAAAGAATTCACATTGAACTGGTATTATAACCGAATCAGATGCTGTTAAAGCATTTGTAGTTAATATTCCAAGAGAAGGAGGACAATCAATTATTATATAATCATATTTATCCTTAATACTTGAAATATGCTTCTTTAACTGTGCTGTTTTAATAAAGTCCGGTTCTCTAGCACTTCTATCTATTAATTCTATATCTATTCCAGCAAGGTTTAAAGTAGAAGACAAAATACTTAAATTCTTATACTTAGTTTTTACTATTGCCTCATCAATATCAATCTTATCAGTCATTACATCATATACTGAATATCTAGTATCACCTTTATCAATACCTATACCAGTTGAGGCATTTCCCTGTGGATCAAGATCAACAAGTAATGCTTTTTTACCAAAGTAGCCAAGAGCAGCTGCTAAATTTATACTGGTTGTAGTTTTACCTACACCACCTTTTTGATTTACTAATGATATTACTTTGCCCATAAATAAACACCGCCTCTAATACTTCTAAATACATATATTATTTTAACAAATTTATAATTTTTTTTAAAGGGTTTTATCTAAATATGTGAATAAGAAAAATATAAGCCAATAAAACTTATATTTTATATAAAGATATTAGATTTCTAATATTAATTCCCTGATAATATATATGGATCAGTACTTGTTCCTTTACCACTCTCTATTATGACATTAGATTTTAGATAGATTGAGGGCGCAACAGCACGGGAGCTAGCCGCATAGGTGCGGTTAGCATAGCCAGCACCACTCACACTCCACGCATTGCCAGCAAACGTACCATGGGCATAAGGAGAAAAATAATATGCCCATTTACTTCCTTGCATCCAGTTATTATTCTTACATATATATGCATTTGAACTATCTTGTTTTTGCATGTTTGTTTCACATACACTTTCACTACTTGCATATGCCCAATCTGTTACATATGGTAGTCCAATATATCCAGTCCATTCTGTTGTCCTTGTTACTGTGTCATTACAATAAGTTCCACTTGTACATATTTTTCCATTCGTTGTTCCTCTTTCTGCACTATAGAATGCAAGTGTATCTGTTCTTGTATTGTACTCTATTGCCCCTGTGTTCCATATATGGTAATCTATTAAACTTTTTGATGTTTCATCTATTGTTCCAGTTGGACATGTTGTTGTTTGATTATTTTTTCCATTATAACATGTTACACTTGTTCCTCCATAATACATCTTATTTAAATATACTTGTAAATCTGCTCCTTCATACAAACTTCCATCTTCATATGTACTTTCGCCCCACTGATTTATTCCATTTCCACTATTTATTGTTGAATCACTACTATCCCATGATAATTCTCCTAAACTATCTTTTCTTACTAATTTTACATTATTACCAAACACTCCTATTATTCTCCATAACTCATTATTGAAACTTACATAGTTATTTGGATCACTTCCATAATATCTTATATTTTCATCTTCTGTATTATCTTTCTTTAACCCATTACTTGTTCTTGTTTCTTCATTATTATATAATCTTGTTATATAATCTGCTAAATTTACTTTAAAACTATCATCACTGCATTCAGTTTCTACAACATTATTTTCTTTAATAGAAGATGTAAGTCCACAAATATATAATCCCTTGAATTTTCCTTTTCCTTTAAGAGTTAAATGTAACTCTCCATCTTTTGTATAAACATATGAACCTTCTATATCATAGTTTTCTTCTTTTAAATCTGTTAAATTCAACATATTTAATCTAGCATTAATTTCATTATCATAAAGTCCTTCTGCTTCCACATGCCTTAATATATTTTTTGCTGATATGAAAAAGCTATCCTTCTTTTTATCTTTTATATAATTACCAATTATAGGAATGGTTATAGTTAGTATTACTGCTAGTATTCCTATAACAGCCAAAAGTTCCACTAATGTAAATGCATTTCTTTTCATTACTTCCTCCTTAAATTATTAGCTATTTCTTTTATTTTTCTCATTCTATGATTTAAGCCAGATTTAGTTACTTTAGTATTTGTTTCCATTGATATAATATTACTAAGTTCACTTAAAGAGGCCTCTTTATATTTTTTTCTATATACACAAACAGTTTGTAATTTTTCATCTAATGCATCTATTCCTATTTTATTTTCTATTAATTCTATATCAGATACTTGATTTAAAGCAGAATTAATAGTTTTTTCTACATTTGCTTGTTCACAATTATTTAATCTATTAACTAAATTCTTATGTTCTCTATATGCTTTTATATCTTCAAAATAAAGTACTGCATTATATGCTTTCATTATTCTCAAAAAATCACTTATTTTTTCAGCTTCTTTTATATATATCATAAACCCATTATTTCTTTCTATGAGTTTACTATTTAAATTAAAATAATCTAATAATTCACACACAAATAATGAATAATCATAATCATCTATTAAAAATTCTAAATGATATCTTGATGTTTTTGGATCATTTATTGAACCAGTTGCCAAAAATACTCCTCTTAAATAAGACATTTTATCGTCGTCTTCTGTATAAATATATTCTCTTGGTATATTTATAAAATAACCATCTTCATTTATTAGTGATAAATCTTTTAATATTAAACTCAAATGTGAATCTATTTTTAATAAATAAGACATACTTTTTTTAAAATTAAAACTTTTTCTTACTGTTATTATTGGAAATATATTATATAATTCTTTAAATAGTTCAAATATATATTTTGATATTTCCATATTTTCTGTATTTATTAATATAGAGTTTTCTGTTATTACAGCATTATTTCTTATATATGAAGAAAGAAGTGATATTTTTTCTGTTCTCTCACTCCGTAATCTAAGAATTTCACTTTTTACTTTTACCGAGAATGACATAATATCACTTCCTAATTTTTAATTTTTTTATATACTATATAACCCAAACAAGTCATACTTGCTAAACCTATTATTAAATATATATAAACATTATCGATTGTATTTGGATTTTTAATTATTTCATTACCCACTGCATAAGTACTAAAATGATTAGTAATAAATTTAACAAATAAATCATCACCTACTAATACAGCACTACCCTCTAACTTTTCTAAAGTTCCATCATCTTTTATATAATACACATCAACCTTATCATTTTCTTTATAAGAACCACTTAATGGCATATAAACTACTACACCATCTTCAATTTTAGTTACATAACCACCATTAGATGTTTTTAACAAATTTATATCATACGCATTAACAAAGTTTATGTCACTTTTTTCGCTTGCTTTCTTTACTAAATCATTATTAATTACATCTCGAGTTAAAAGAGTAACATCTATTGGAACTTGATAACTACTTGTTGATATATTAATTCCAGTTTTATAATCTTTTGTTTGTATATCAACTTTATCCAATTTATCTTTAGGTATTTCTACTATTAAAATAAGGGCTTCTTTATCATCTAACTTAACTTTTGTAAAAGTTCCAACATATGAAACATTTTGTGTACCCAAATATTCATTTATTTCATCATCTAAATATTCATCTTGAACTAAATCAAAGTTTTCTTTATCTACTTCTACATTTACTGTACCTTTAAAATAATCACTTATTCTTTTTTCTGCCTTAGAAAATGCTGTTCCAGATTCATCTTTATCAACATATAACACATGATTCATTTCAAATGATGTTTTTGATAGTGCATATAATATATCATTTTTAAATATACCAAGTGCACCTTCATTAGCATTAATACTTGGAGTTCCACCCGCACCTTGTAACCTAGGTATTATCTCATAATCACTATATTTATTAATAGTATCTTTTAAATCAGAAAAACGATACAACACCAAATCATTTTGATATATATTCTCCTCTATATTTCCATAATGATAAACTGAATTAAGTACAGATAAACCATATATTGTATAAACATCTTTAAGTTCATTCTTAACTTTATTTGTGCCACTTAACACACTCTTATCATAATTATCTATATATCTAAGTTTATAATTCCTAGATACCTGATTATTATCATCATATACTGATATTTTTACATTGTTTTTATCTGTATAATCTAAATCATAATCATTATAAAGATTTTCAACACCATTCTTTTTCAAATGTAAACCAAGTATAAAAGTATAATAATAGTTTAAACAATAATGTTTTTCTTCTAATAAAACACTATTCAATTCTTCATTACTCATATTTGAATAATATTCACTATTTCTTTTAATCAATTCCTCTTTTGTTATATTACAAGTATCACCCAATATTATATCAGGATCAAGTGATTTAACATCTATATAGTAAGTATCCCCTTCTTTTACAGATTTAATTTTATCTAACTTTTCTTCTGGTGTTAAACACTTGCCAGTAATAGGTAAAATCAATAACATCACTAAAAATAAAAACTTATTTTTCATAACATCACCTATTGTAATAGTAACATAAAAAAAATATTTATTCAAGAAAATATCTTTTATAAATACTTCAACTTCTTATAATACTAACTGCAGCCATAGTCCCTTCGCCTACTGCTGTAGATATTTGATATACTTCTTTTTTAATTATATCACCGCAGGCATAAACACCATCTACACTTGTTTTCATACTGCTATCAACAACAATATAATTATCATCTAATTTTAATCCATCACATTTAATAGGTACTGGCACATTACCAATTTCAATAAATATTCCATCACATATTATCTCTTTATCATTATTTATAACGACAGATGACAACTTGTCATTAGTTTCTTTTAACTCAGTTATTCTTGCATTTTTAATACATTCTATATTAGATTTTTGCAACAATTTATCAACAAGTATTCCCTCTGCCCTATACTCATCATTCCTATGTATTAAATATACTTTACTACATATGTAAGACAAATACATCGCACTTTCTAATGCACTATTTCCACCACCTACTACACATACTATTTTATCTTTATATAAAGTTCCATCACATATAGCACAATAACTAACACCATTTGATAACAACTTCTTTTCATTAGAAAGCCCAAGTTCCCTAGAAATTCTACCCGTTGCAATAACAACATTTTTACAAGTAATCTCTTCTTTATTTGTTTTAACTATCTTATAATCATCCTTACTAATTATTTCTAAAACATTTAAATATTTATAAGTAATATCCAAACTTCGTATTTGATTAAATATATTAAATGCAAAAGTAGGGCCATCAATACTCTTAAATCCAGGATAATTTTCTATCTCAGTTATTTTATTTAATTGTCCCCCTGGTGCATTTTTTTCTATTATACAAACTCTCACATTTGCTCTTTTCAAATATAATGCAGCGGTCATACCCGCAACACCACATCCAATTACAACTGTATCAAAATTTAATGTCTTCAATTTCATAATCATCATACCTATTCTCAAATTTTGAACCCTTAAAGCCCAATATTAACATTATTAAACCAACTACAAACATTATTACAGAAACAATTTGTGCCACTTTAAATTCCTTTAACATCAAACTATCTGTTCTTAAACTCTCTACAAAAAACCTTCCTATACCATACCACATTAAATATATTCCAGTTAATTGTCCAACTTTTAAATATTCATAAAATTTTCTTACACATAACAATATTACAAAACCAAGTAAACACCACAAAAACTCATAATAAAATGTTGGTTGATAATAAGTTCCTGCAATATTCATACCATCTATTACAAATTTAGGAATTATTTTCATACCCTCTAACACTTCTCTTGTAGTTTCTGGTCCATGTGCTTCACCATTAAAGAAATTGCCCCATCTTCCCATTGCTTGTGCAATAATAAGACCAACAACAACCATATCAGTCATTTTCAATATTCTCACCTTATACTTTAATGAATAAAAGATTATAAATAATAAACCACCTATTATCCCACCATGTATAGCAAGCCCACCTTTCCATACCTCAAGTATTTCAATAGGATTTTCTAAATAATAAGACAAATTAAACAAAACAAAATATATTCTCGCACCTATTATACCAAATATAACAGTCCAAAATATTAAATTAATTCCAAAATCAATATTTATTTCATACTTCTTGCACTCTAATAAAAATAAAACAGACGCAATCATAACACCAACTAATATACACAAAGAATACCAAGTAATATCAAAATTACCTAAACTTATTGCAACACTATTCACTATTTATCACCCTTCCTAGAAATCGGTTTTATTATCAATTCATCAACTAATATATTCATAACAGATATCAAAACAGCAGTAAAAAACAAAGACACAATACCATGTGTATCAAAATGACTGACCAATACAAAATCTACTATCTTCAATATTAATATATTTATACAAGGATAAAAAAGTCCCATTGTTATACCAGTTATAGGTACAGTTAACTTAAATAAAATTGGTTTAACTGTTTTATTCAAAAGAAATATAATTATAGACGCTACTAAACCATATAAACCACAATAACTCTTATCTATAACCACAGTTTTAAACAAAGTAGACACTAATATTAATATAAGTGCATACACAACTATATGAATTGAACAATCCAAAATATCATTAAACTTACTTTTCTTCATGTTACACCCTCTATATTTATAATAACACCAAATGCATTTTATCGCAACTATATAAAAATAACTAGTAAAAGTTATATGATTAATTTTCTATATTAAAAGCACTAGTAAAATACACTAGTACTTATCAATTTACAAAATATATATTTTTCCAAAATTTGGTGCTCCTCTGGGTCCCTACCCAGTTTGGGTCACATTTACGCATTCCTTTTATTTATGATCCTGCTTTTAGTATATATGGATTACTACTTGTTCCATTTCCACTCTCTATAAGGACATTAGATTTTAGATAGATTGAGGGCTCAACAGCATTGGAGACAGACGCACGGATGTAGTTAGCAATGCCAATACCATTCACATTCCACGCATTGCTAGCAAACGAACCAAAGGCATTAGGAGATAGATACCATGCCCATGTACTTCTCATCCAGTTATTATTCTTGCATATATATGCATTTGAACTATCTTGTTTTTGCATGTTTGTTTCACATACACTTTCACTACTTGCATAAGCCCAGTCTGTTACATATGGTAAACCAACATATCCTGTCCATGAGGTTGTTCTTGTTACTGTGTCATTGCAACTATTTCCACTAGAGCATATCTTTCCCTTTGTTCCTCTTTCTGCATTGTAGAAAGCAAGTGTATCTGTTCTTGTATTATACTCTATTGCACCTGTATTCCATATATGTTTATCTATTAAACTTTTTGATGTTTCATCTATTGTTACAGTTGGACATGTTGCCGTTTTATTGTTTTCTCCATTATAACAAGTTACAGTTGTATCCCCACCGTAATACATCTTATTTAAATATACTTGTAAATCTGCTCCAGCATATTCATTTCCATTTGCGTCTTTACTCTCTCCCCATTGATTTATTCCCCAACCATTGTTTACACTTGATTCACTACTATCCCATGATAAATCTCCTAATGATTCGCTTCTTACTAGTTTAACATTATTTCCAAATACTCCTATTATTCTCCATAACTCATTATTGAAACTTACATAGTTATTTGGATCGCTTCCATAATATCTTATATTTTGATCAGGTGTATTATCTATCTTTAGTCCCTCTCCATCATAATCATATAAATTACTTATATACTCTGTTGCTTTCATTCCATATGTTGGCTTTGTTATTTCTTTTACTTCTGCATTCTCTTTTGTTCCATTTGTTATTTTTAATCCATCAAATTTTCCTTTTCCTGTTATACTTACTTTTGCATTTCCTTCACTATCAAATCTTATTTTACAACCTGCATAATCTTCATCATTTATCTTTGCTACATCTTTACAAGTTATTTCTTCATCTTTTCCTAGTAGTTTATCTGATACTTTCTTCTTTTCTGCACTATCTGCTATTAGTTGTGCTGCATTTTTAAATGAATCTTTTTTTGATGTTTCTATTACATCTAATATCCTTGGTATTGCTATTACTAGTATTACTGCTAGTATTACTATTACTGCAAGTAATTCTATTAATGTAAATGCATTTCTCTTTTTCATATATCCTCCTTATTCTTATTTTTAATATACCACAATTATATAAAAAAATAAACTGCATATAAAAACAAATATAAGGGTTAACCTCATATTTGTCTATTTTATATTTTTTCATATAAATATTGAATAGGTCTTGCTGTTTTATAATATTCCATAGTTTCATTCATTAATATTACTATATATTCTTTATTATCATGTTTATATTTGTAAATTTTCATAGGTATAATATTATTATCATAATTAACAAGTAAAGAATCTTTATTCCATTTTATATTATCGTAATTTGTACTTCCATCTTTTAAAAGTTCAAGTATTTTGTATTTAGTATCTAAGTTACTTTTTTGTTTGTTTTTATTATACATATATTTTAAATCAGGTAATATTTCTATTATTCTATATTTACCTATAAGTTCTTCATCTATTTCACAATCTATATTTTTATTAAATTCATTTAAATAATGAATATAATCATCATTTATTTCATTTAAATCAAAAGCATCTACATATATTTCTATTTCATTATTATTATATACTTCAGTAAAAAATCCCCTAATTTGTATTTTATTATCATGTGCATATGAAACCATTTTTGAATATGCATCTTCTATTTCATTTTTATCACATTTTATTATTAAATATTTTTCATTTTTACTTAAATCAATAGTTTCTAAATCATTAACTTCTATATCTTCATCTACTAAATAACCTACAAATGCATCAATATTTTCATATTCATAACCAATTTCAAAATTACACATAACTGGTTTATCATATTTAATATTATTTTTATCTAATATGTTTTTAACTTCAATTAATCTATTTTCTAAATCTTCTCTATTTTTTAAAATTACTCTTTTACCTATTTTATATTTTTCACTATATGGTTTAAAACTAACATTCATACTATCACCTCTAATCATATTTTTTAAAATACTTAATTTGTTATCTATGTCTTTTCCTTGTAATGTAAGTTCTTCTATTTGTTTATTTATTATTGATTCATCATTATTATTTTTTAATTTCTTTATATCTTCTAAAGAAAAACCAAGTTCTTTATATTTAGATATTTTATTAAATTCTTCTAATTGATCCTCATCATAATATCTATATCCAGTATATTTATCTATTACTTTAGGTATAAATAAACCAATTTCGTTATAATAACGAAGTGTTTTAATTGTTACTTTATTAAGTAATGAAAATTCTCCAATCTTATACATAATTCCTCCTTTCAAGTAATTTATATCACTCCAGTTAAGGGTAGAGTCAATACTATTCTATAATAAAATAGCAAGTAAATAAATACTTGCTATTTGTAGTTAACATTATTTGTCTTTCTTTTTAGTTTCTTTTTTTGGCTTTTCTTCTTTTTCTTCTACAACTAAATCTTCATCTGGCATTTTACCATTTTCTGCTAAATAATCAATTTGTTCTTTTGTTAATGTTTCATTTTCAAGTAATGCATTTGCAATTAATTCTAATAAATTCATATTTTCTTTCAATATTTTCTTTGCATTATCATAACATTCATTAATTATTTTACGCATTTCTATATCTATTTCATGAGCAACTTCATTAGAGAAATTCTTAGATTTATTATAATCTCTTCCTAGGAATACTCCTCCCTCTTCTTGTTCAAATTGTATAGGTCCAAGATCACTCATACCATATTCAGTAACCATTGCTCTTGCTATTTTAGTTGCTTTTTCAAAGTCATTATGAGCACCTGTTGAAACTTCATTATAAACAAGTTCTTCTGCTACTCTTCCTCCTAAAAGGCCAGTAATTCTTTCTAGTAATTCTTTTTTAGTTGAAGTATATGTTTCTTCTCTTGGAAGCATCATAGCATATCCACCTGCATATCCTCTTGGAATAATTGTAACTTTCTGTACATCATTAGCATCATCTAATTTAAGACCAAGTACAACATGTCCCGCTTCATGATGAGCAACCATTTGTCTTTCTTTTTCAGTATATTTTTTACTCTTCTTAGCAGGTCCCATTAATACTCTATCAGTTGCTTCATCTATTTCTGACATTGATATTTCAGTTTTATTTCTACGAACAGCTAAAAGTGCTGCTTCATTTAGTAAATTCTCTAAATCTGCTCCACTAAATCCAACTGTTCTTTTTGCTATATTAGAAAGTTTTACAGAAGGTGCAAAAGTTTTATTTCTTGCATGAACTTCTAGTATTTCTTCTCTTCCTTTAACATCTGGAAGATTAACTGTAACTTGTCTATCAAATCTTCCTGGTCTAAGTAATGCTGGATCAAGTACATCAGGTCTATTTGTTGCTGCAATTATTATTATTCCTTCGTTAGCACCAAATCCATCCATTTCAGTAAGTAACTGATTAAGAGTTTGTTCTCTTTCATCATGTCCACCACCTAAACCAGTTCCTCTTTGTCTACCTACTGCGTCTATTTCATCTATAAATACTAAACATGGTGCATTTTGCTTTGCTTGTTTAAACATATCTCTTACACGAGATGCACCTATACCAACAAATAGTTCAACGAAATCAGAACCACTTATAAAGTAGAAAGGTACATTTGCTTCTCCCGCAACTGCTTTTGCAAGCAATGTTTTTCCTGTTCCAGGAGGACCTACTAAAAGTACTCCTTTAGGTATTCTAGCACCAAGTTTTTGAAACTTCTTTGGATTTTTTAAGAAATCTATAAGTTCTGCAACTTCTTCCTTTTCTTCTATTAATCCAGCAACATCTTTAAATGTTACTTTTCCATTGTCTTCACTAAGTTTAGCTCTACTCTTACCAAAATCAAGTGATTTACTACTACTTCCCATTTGTCTACTAAAGAAGTATAATGCACCACCTACTAATATAATCATAGGAAGTACATTTATTGCAAATTGTAATAATGCACTTGCATCTGGGTCACTCTCTGCGTTTATTTCAAAATTTTTCTTATCTTTTTCAGCAATAATTCTTTCCATTATAGTTTCAGATAATGGTAACTTCGCATAAAATGTTTCATTTTCTTTGTAACCATCAAGCTTACCAGTAACTTCATAAATTGAAGCACTTCCTCTAGGGACAAGTTTCAATTCTGTAATCTTTCCTTCTTTTAAATTTTTCTCAAACTCACTATAAGATAGTATATTTATCTTTCCACCAAATAAACCAGTAGAAAATACTATAAATAATGTTGCAATTATAAGTAATAAATATGGCATCAAGCCCTTTTTAACTGTATTTTTTTTCATGTTTCCTCCTCGTACTTGATTATTATATCACACTTTTCATTTTTTTCCCCATTATATTTTGATTTTTTCACTCCTGGTATCCACAGAATAATATCATTAGCGTCTACTACTATTGGATATCTATCTCTATCACTCTTTTTAATCTTTGAATCAATAAATATATCTTTAATCTTTTTACTACCATTTAAACCCTTTACACAAATTTTATCTCCATTTTTTCTATTTCTAACATATATAGGTAAAGTAACATTTTTTTTATTTAATCTGCATACATAATTACTATCATCACTTATATCATCTACTATATGAAATATACCATTATTTATTATGAGTCCATCTTTAATTTCATATTTATAATCCTTAGTAATTTCTTTATTTTTACAGAATGACACTTTGTCATAATTTCTAATAACAACCAATTCATTAGGTAAACTAACTCTCATATTTGGCTTATTACTAAAAATTAATTTATTAACTATGTCAATATGTTTTTTTTCTATAAGATATAAATTATCACCATATAAATCATGAAAAATATAATTCATTATTTTTTCTCTAATTAAATCATCTAACTTTATATATTCATTTATATATAACTTATTATTTTTATAAACACTATCCACACATTTATTAACTATATCATCTATATAATTACTATATTTAAATAGTTCACTGCTAAATTTTAAAAATTTCAAATGAACATTTTTATTTTCATTTTTTAAAAATGGAAGCATATTATGTCTATACCTATTCCTAGTATATAAATCACTTTCATTAGTTTTATCAACAACATATGGTATATTATTTATATTATTATAATTATCTATATCACTTTTTGTATAAAAAACAAGAGGTCTAACTATTTTATAATCTTGTTTTTCTGTAATAGCAGGAAATCCAGCATAGCCCTTTAATGTAGAACCTCTAACAAGTCGCATCAATATAGTTTCAATAAGATCATCACCATGATGAGCAGTAAACAATATTTTTGCATCATATTTTTTTATTACACTATCAAAAAAATCATATCTCTTTTTTCTAGCAAAACTTTCAAAATTAGAATTATTACACTTTTCTAATTTCATATATTCAAATATTACATTATTCTCTTTACAATAATTGTGCACAAATATCTCTTCATCATCACTTTCTTTTCTAATTCCATGATTAACATGTGCACAAACTATATTCATATTTATTTTTTTTCTATATTCCAAGAGTATATTTAAAAGAGCCATAGAATCTGGTCCACCAGATAATCCAATAACTACATAATCATTTATATTAATTAAATTATTATCAGATAAAAATCTAATTGCCTCCTCCATCTAATCACCTCTTTTAAAAAGTATTTTATCACTTAAATAAGTCATTTGCAATCAAAAAGATTAATGTTTAATCACTAACCTTTTTGTTTTTAACCAATCGTCTTTTTTTATATCTTTCTCTTTAAATAAATGTTCTCTTGGTGTTATATATTGTATATTTCCCTTCTCATCAGTATATATATCAACATCATAAAATCCCATTATATTTGATACATCTTTTCTTTCCATAAATTGTGATTGATAACACAATGAAGGCACTAACAATCCATGTACATTTCTATATATACAATAATATGATTTATGATAATGACCTTCTGCAATCATTTTTGGTTTATTACCTGATGACATACTATCTATGGTGTTTTGTAAAGATCTTGATCTATATTTTGAAACACCTCCACCTGGATGTCGCATTCTTATCTTAACACCATTAATCACTACATCAGCATGATCTTGTCCCTCATATATCATATCACTTCTATCACGTTCAATTACTTCGCCTAATATTATTCCACCATTTGTTTTATGAGATTCATCATGACTACCCTGTATAAATCTTGTCTTTATTCCTTCTACTCTAGGATACATATCAATAACATAATCAGATTGTTCCTTAGCACCATTCATAAATCTAGAATATATCTGTAACTTTCTTTTTTCACCATAATCTCCATCTACTAAATCTCCACAATGCAAAACATCACTTATTTCCTTTTCATAAAAATATTTATATGCAGTGTTTAACATATGAAGCTGTTGCTCTTTTGAACACAAATGTGTATCAGATACAATTCCTATAGTAAATTTATTGCAATCATTCATAGATGGTTTAATTTTTTTATTTGATATATTATTTTGTTTTCTTATTTTTTTTATAATATATTCATTATTAACTAAAACTATATCTACTGAATATCCAAAATAATTAAGTAAATGTGAAAGCCCATACACTTCATCTACAGAAATTCCTAATCTATTTGCTAAATCCATAACACTTTCTTCTTTTTTTAAATATTTTGTATATATTGTTTTCGCCTCTTCAAAAGTAAGCATTCTATTAAATTTCATTATTTTTTGCACCCCTTTTTAATACTTTTACTTTACTATAATCATCTTTATATGTTTGATAATATGGAGCATACGTAACTTCTTTTTCTTTAAATCTCCCATCTTTAGTAAGATACGCAGTTAAAAGAACATATCCAACATTATGAGGTATAGCACTATTTCTTATTCTAGGGGTTGTAGATACTAAACTAGAAACAGATATTTCTTCCATATCTCTTTCAGTTATTTGTTGATCTATTAATGTATGACCATCCAAAATAATATCTACTTTTTCCTCACTTCTTATAGCAGAAATTGCATCTTGTTGCTTTAACGATATAGTTTTGGCTCTATCAAATGCTCCAACTTTTAAATGTTGAGCAAGAATTTTCATCTTTTTTACATTAATTAAACATCTCATATTTCCAAGATATATCATATCATCTCTTAATTCAGATATTTTTCTACCTATATCTATACCATTTTTTGATGTATGCGTAGTATCTTGATCTCCAGTAATAAAATATGTTTTCATACCCTCTATGTATGGATAATTTAAAACAACATAATTTATTTGACTATCCGTTGTATCAGAAAAAAGCATTTGATAATATGGATTCTTTAGAGCATACAATCCCTCTGTTATGTCCCCTAAATGTATTACATTTCTATAACCGTTTTTAAATGCTTCTTCATATGCATTATTTAACCTAGACAATTGTTGATACTTACTTCCCAATCTAGTATCCGAAATTAATAGTGCTTTAAATTCATTCTCATCACCTATATCAATAGTATAAATATTATCTCCATTTAAATTTCTCTCATCCAAATTCAATATAGTTGAATCTTCGCCACTACCAGACACAATTACATTTATACCATCTTTTTTTAACTTATTAACAATATTCCAAAAATCTAAAATAGATATATTAAATTTTTTACATACGTCAATACAAGTTTTTTCCTTCCTAGTATATTCTTTAAATAATTCAATATCAAATTCTTCTATCATATTACCTCCAATCACAAAAAAAGTAGACAAACTCACTATGAGTTTATCTACTTAAGAAAAGGAATATAAATAAAGCTTCTAAATAAGCACCATTTAAATACTTCATAAGCATTCCTCCTACCCTAATAAGTATATCATAATTATAATATTATTTCTATAAATTAACTAATAATTATTTTATCATCTTTAACATCTACATTTATTTGACTATTAACTTTTATCTCATTATTAATAATCTTTTTTGCAATTAATGTTTCTAATTCTTTATTAACTAATCTTTTAAGAGGTCTTGCACCATAATATTCATCATAACCATTATCAATAAAATATTCTTTTGCTTTATCACTAAGATTTATCTTAACATTCAAATCCTTAAGTCTATTTGTAATTTCATCAATTATTTTATCTAATATTTCATGTAACACTTCTTTTGTCAATTTCTTAAATACTATAACTTCATCAATCCTATTAATAAATTCCGGTTTAAAATACTTATGAAGCTCATTCATTACTTTATCTTCTTCATTATTTAATATATATTCACTACCAATATTTGATGTCATTATTATTATTGTATTCTTAAAATCAACAGTCCTACCATTAGAATCAGTTAACCTACCTTCATCCAATATTTGAAGTAACAAATTAAGAACATCTGGATGTGCTTTTTCTATTTCATCAAAAAGTACAATACTATAAGGATTTCTTCTAACGGCTTCTGTTAATTGGCCACCTTCTTCATAACCAATATAACCAGGTGCAGCACCAATTAATCTAGACACAGAATACTTTTCCATATATTCAGACATATCAATTCTTACCATATGATGCTCATCATCAAATAACTCATACGCTAAACTTCTAGCAACCTCCGTTTTACCTACACCAGTAGGTCCTAAAAATATAAATGAACCAATAGGTCTATTAGGATCCTTAATTCCACTCCTAGAACGAATTATAGCATCACTTACAAGTTTTAAAGCATCCTCTTGACCTTTTACTCTTTTATTTAAATTGTTCTCCAAATTAAGTATTTTATCTTTCTCACTACTAACAAGTTTAGTAATAGGAATATTAGTCCACTTACTAATAACATTAGCAATATCATCACTAGTTACAGTATCACTTAATAACTTATTTTTTGATACACTCATTAGTTCCTTTAACTCTTTCTCAAGTTCAGGAATGACACCATGTCTTAACTTAGCAGCAGTTTCTAAATCATATCTATTCTCGGCTTGTTCTAAAAGAAATTTTTCTTCATCAATTTTTGATTTCAACTTCTTAATATCATCATTTATATTCTTTTCCTTATCCCACGCCTCAGTTAATGTTTTCTCATCACTCTTTAACTTAGTTAAACTATTATCTATCTCTTCCATTCTTTTTTTAGATAATTCATCCTTTTCCTTCTTTATTGCTTCCTTTTCAATTTCCAAACGCATTATTTTCCTAGTAAGCTCATCAAGTTTAGTTGGTACACTATCCATTTGTACCCTTATAGTAGCACATGCCTCATCAACTAAATCAATTGCCTTATCAGGTAAATATCTATCAGTTATATATCTATTAGATAAAGTTGCAGCACTTATAAGTGCCTTATCTTGTATAGTAACACCATGATGTATTTCAAATCTTTCTTTTAAACCACGCAATATAGTAATAGTATCTTCAACACTCGGTTCACTTACTATAATTCTTTGAAATCTTCTTTCAAGTGCACCATCTTTTTCAATATATTTCCTATATTCATTTAATGTAGTAGCACCAATTACATGAATCTCACCTCTCGCAAGCATTGGCTTTAATATGTTACTAGTATCCATTGCACCCTCTACTGCACCAGTACCAACAATAGTATGAATTTCATCAATAAACATTATAATATTACCCTCAGATTTCTTTACCTCATTAAGTACTTTTTCCAATCTTTCTTCAAATTCACCCCTATATTTAGCACCTGCAATTAAAGAAGCCATATTAAGTTCCCATATAACTTTATCTTTTAAAGAAAGAGGAACATCACCCTTTACAATTCTTTCAGCAAGCCCCTCTACTATAGCTGTTTTACCAACACCTGGTTCACCAATAAGAACTGGATTATTTTTTGTTTTTCTTGATAAAATACGAGTTATAGAACGAATCTCCTCATCTCTACCAATTACTGGATCAATTTTCCTTTTCTTAACATCTTCATTTATATTACGACCATACTTTTCAAGTACGTTTTCTTCTTCATTTTGATTATACATATTTATCACCCCATATAACATTATATATATTTTTTGGCACTTGTCAATAGAGAGTGCTAAAAAAACTTTTACATTTTTATTATAATCATTATAAACATATTTATGCAAAAAAAAGCATATTTCTATGCTTTCTTTAATCCGCTAATTTTTCTTCTAATACATCTAATGGTTCATCATCAGAGAAATCTGATTCTAATTCAAACTTAACTTGAGAATATTTTTTAGCACCTGTACCAGCAGGTATTTGTTTACCAATTATTACATTCTCTTTTAATCCTTGTAATCTATCAACTTTGCCTTTAATTGCAGCATCAGTTAAAATTCTTGTAGTTTCTTGGAATGATGCAGCTGATAGGAATGAATCTGTTTCTAGTGATGCTTTTGTAATACCTAATAATACTGGTCTACCTGTTGCGGGTTGTTTACCTTCAAGAATTAATTCTTTATTTGTTTCAGTAAACTTACCTAAAGACACTAATGTACCAAGTAATAATTTTGAATCACCTTCATCCAATATTCTTATTCTTGAAATCATTCTTCTAGCAATAATCTCAACGTGTTTATCAGATATTCCAACACCTTGTGAACAATATACTTTTTGTACTTCTTTTAATATATATTTTTGTACTGTAACTGGATCAGTTACTGCAAGTAATTCTTTTGGATTTATATTACCGCTTGTAAGTACATCGCCTGGTTTAACAGTATCTCCTACTTCAACTAATAATTTAGCACCATAGTTTGTAGTATGCTCTTTTGAATCAGCATCATTTACAATAGTAATCTTATACTTTCCATTAACATTTTCTATATTAGTAATTTTACCAGATATTTCTGCTATTGTTGCTTTTCCTTTAGGGTTTCTTGCTTCAAACAATTCTTGTACACGAGGTAAACCTTGAGTTATATCGTCGCCTCCAGCAACACCACCTGTATGGAATGTTCTCATGGTTAACTGAGTACCTGGTTCTCCAATTGATTGAGCAGCCATAATACCAACAGCTTCCCCTAATTCAACCATATTACCAGTAGCCAAGTTTCTACCATAACATTTTCTACATACACCATTTGGTGTTTTACATGAAAGTAAACTTCTAATCTCTACACTCGTAACACCTGCTTTAATTATTTTATCTGCAAGTGGTTCAGTTATATATTCATTTCTTTCAGCAATAACTTCACCAGTTTCTGGATTTACAACTTTTTTATTAGTAAATCTACCTAAAATTCTATCATATAGTGATTCAATAACAGTTCCTGCTTTTTCATCTTTTATCTCTTCAACAACAACACCTTGTAATGTTCCACAATCTTCTTCTCTTACAATTACATCTTGTGCAACATCTACTAATCTTCTTGTTAAATATCCAGATTCAGCAGTTTTTAAAGCTGTATCCGCACTACCTTTACGAGCACCATGAGTTGATAAGAAGAATTCAGATACTGAAAGTCCTTCTATAAATGATGATGTAATTGGTATTTCAACTGACTCTCCATTTGGTTTAGCCATAAGTCCACGCATACCAGCAAGTTGGGTAAAGTTATTTAAATTACCACGTGCTTTTGAACTCATCATTATGAATATTGGATTATCAACATCTTGTTTAGAATATTGTTCAAGTTCTTTTTGAACCTTCATTTTTGCATTATTCCAAACTTCAATAACTTTTTTAAATCTTTCTTCCTCAGTTATTAAGCCCCTATTGAATTGCTTATTTATTTTATCTACCAATTCATTTCCTTCTTTTAATATCTCGCCTTTATTCTTACTTGTAACGATATCACTTATCGCAATAGTAATACCTGCTTTTGTAGAATATTTGAAACCCAAATCTTTTAATTTATCTAGGAATATTGAAGTATCAGTAGTTTTATATCTTTTAAATACCTGTGCGATAACACTTTCCAAATCACCTTTTGCAAATGGCTTAGTTAAATCCATCTCTTTTATCTTCTCTTTTATATCTTCACCCTTATTAACGAAGAATTTAGAAGGTATCATTCTTTCTATATTCTCACTACTAGCTTCATTTACATATTGGAACGTATCTGGTAATATCTCATTAAATTTAATCTTACCAACAGTAGTTATCAAGTATTTATCCATTAAATAATCTGAGAATATTTTATGTTTAAATGCTCTAACTGGAATAGCAATTCTAGTATGAAGAGTTATTTCGTTTCTTTCATAAGCCATAAGTGCCTCGTTAGCATCTTTAAACACTCTTCCTTCATACTTTTCTCCAGCTTTTTCTATTGTTAAATAATAGTTACCAAGTATCATATCCTGTGTAGGTGTAACTATTGGTTTACCATCTTTTGGAGAAAGTATATTATTAGCGCCTAACATTAATAATCTTGCCTCTGCTTGTGCTTCTTCTGATAATGGCACGTGAACAGCCATCTGATCTCCATCAAAGTCAGCATTAAATGCAGCACATACAAGTGGGTGCAACCTTATTGCTTTCTCATCAACTAATTTTGGTTCAAAAGCTTGAATACCTAATCTGTGTAATGTAGGTGCACGGTTAAGCAATACTGGATGTTCTTTAATTACTTCCTCAACAACATCCCATACTCTTTCATCCTTGTTTTCAATCATTTTCTTAGCACTCTTTATATTATGTGCAATATCTTTTTTAACAAGTAAATGTATTACATGTGGTTTAAATAATTCAAGTGCCATTTCCTTTGGAAGACCACATTGATACATTCTTAAATTTGGTCCAACTACTATAACAGAACGACCAGAATAATCAACTCTTTTACCTAATAAATTTTGTCTAAATCTTCCTTGTTTACCTTTTAAAATACTACTTAATGACTTCAAAGGTCTATTAGAAGCACCTGTTACACTTCTTCCTCTTCTACCATTGTCAAATAAAGCATCCACAGCTTCTTGTAACATTCTCTTTTCATTTCTAACAATTATAGATGGAGCATTTAGTTCAATTAACTTTTTCAAACGATTATTTCTATTAATTACTCTTCTATATAAATCATTTAAATCTGATGTAGCAAATCTACCACCATCTATCTGTATCATTGGACGTATTTCTGGTGGGATAACTGGTAAAGCAGTTAAAACCATCCATTCAGGTTTATTTCCTGATCGTGAAAAAGAATCTAACACCTCTAATCTCTTAACTAAACGAATTCTTTTTTGTCCGACAGAATTTTCAAGTTCTTTATTTAAATCTGCTAATTCTTTTTCAACATCAACTTCAAGAAGTAACTTTCTGATTGCTTCAGCACCCATACCTACTTCAAAACCATCACCATATTTTTCATAGTATGAATGATATTCTTTATCAGACAATGTTTGCTTTTTTTGAAGTGGCGTAATTCCTGGATCAAGTACTACATAACTAACAAAATATAATACTTCTTCCAAATCTCTTGGAGACATATCTAGAACAAGTCCCATTCTAGATGGAGTACCCTTGAAGAACCATATGTGTGAACAAGGAGCAGCAAGCTCTATGTGCCCCATACGTTCACGTCTTACTTTTGATTTAGTAACTTCAACTCCACATCTATCACATATAATTCCTTTATATCTTAATCTCTTGTATTTACCACAAGCACATTCATAATCTTTTGTAGGTCCAAATATTTTTTCACAGAACAACCCATCTCTTTCTGGTTTTAAAGTTCTATAATTTATAGTCTCTGCTTTCTTTACTTCACCGTATGACCAAGAACGTATCTTTTCAGGAGAAGCTATGCCTATTTTTATACCTTCAAATCTGTTAGCATCCATTACTCATCTCCCCCTTCATCTAAATCTTCATCGAAACTTGGTTCAAAATCTTCCATTTCTTCATCATCTTCTACTTCTTCTGGTTCATTAACTTCATCTTTTATTTCATCTATTGATAAAATTGCAGTTTCTTTTGAATCCTCTTCTTCTAATTGTTTCAAATCTATTTCTTTATCATTTTCATCTATCATTGAAACATCTAATCCAAGTGCTTGGAATTCCTTAACTAATACCCTAAAGCTTTCTGGAACTCCAGCTTGATGAATCATATTTCCTTTAACTAACGCTTCATAAACTTTAACTCTACCTACAACATCATCTGATTTAACAGTTAAAATTTCTTGAAGAACATTTGCAGCACCATATGCATATAATGCCCAAACTTCCATTTCTCCAAATCTCTGTCCACCAAATTGTGCTTTACCACCAAGTGGTTGTTGCGTAACCATTGAATAAGGTCCTGTACTTCTAGCATGTATTTTATCTTCAACCATGTGATATAACTTAATCATATACATAACACCAACACTTATTCTATTATCAAATGGTTCACCTGTTCTACCATCATACAACACTGTTTTATAATCTTTATCTATTCCCGCTTCTTCGCTTAACTCATCAATATCATTTATTGTTGCACCATCAAATACTGGTGTAGCAGTATGAAGACCTAATTTCTTAGCAGCCATACCTAAATGTAATTCCAATATCTGTCCTATATTCATACGAGATGGAACACCTTGTGGATTTAACATTATATCAACAGGAGTACCATCTGGTAAATATGGCATATCTTCTTGTGGCAATATCAATGATACAACACCTTTATTACCATGGCGACCTGACATCTTGTCACCTATTGATATTTTTCTCTTTTGAATTATTGAAACTCTAACTACCATATTAACACCGCTAGGAAGTTCATCACTATCTTTCTTAGTAGTTATTTTAACCTCATGAACTATACCACCCTCACCATGTTCAACACGAAGAGACGTATCACGAACCTCACGAGTTTTTTCACCAAATATAGCATGTAACAACTTTTCTTCAGAAGTAAGCTCAACCATACCTTTTGGCGTAACCTTACCAACAAGTATATCTCCTTCTTTTACAAGAGTACCAACTTTTATAATACCTCTTGAATCAAGATTACGTCTAGATTCCTCACTAACATTAGGAATATCACGAGTAATCTCCTCAGGTCCTAACTTAGTTTCTCTACATTGAATTTCATAATTTTCTATCTTTAATGATGTAAATGCATCATCTTTAACAATTCTTTCATTTAATATAACAGCATCTTCATAGTTATATCCTTGGAAAGTCATAAATGCAACTACCATATTTTTACCCAAAGCAAGTTCACCTAAATCTGTACTTGGTCCATCTGCAATAACTTGTCCAGTTTTTACAACATCGCCTTTTCTTACAATAGGTCTTTGATGATAACATGTAGCAATATTACTTCTCTCATAATTTAACAATGTATAAACATCTTTTCCTAACGCATTTTTAACTACTATTTTTCTTCCATCAGCATATTCAACTACTCCATCTGCCTTACAAACAACGACTGCACCACTATCCTTTGCAGCTATTGGTTCAATACCTGTTGCAACAAGTGGAGCTTCTGTCTTAAGCAATGGTAATGCTTGTCTTTGCATATTAGCACCCATCAATGCACGTGTCGCATCATCATGATCCAAGAATGGAATACAAGCAGTAGTTACAGCAACTATTTGTTGTGGGGAAACATCTATATAATCAACTTGTTCTTTTTTTACAATTATATTTTCGCCCCTATAACGAGCAATAACATTTTCATCAGTTATTTCAGTTTTATCTTCTGAAAGTCCAACTGTTGCCTGACTAATTATATAATCAGATTCTTCATCAGCTGTTAAATAATCTATTTGATCTAATAATTTACAATTCTTAACTCTTCTATATGGAGCCATTATAAACCCATAATCATTTATTTTTGCATAGCTAGCCAAAGATGTTATAAGTCCAATGTTCTGTCCTTCTGGTGACTCGATTGGACAAATTCTACCATAATGCGATACATTAACGTCACGAACTTCCATACCAGCCCTATCACGAGAAAGCCCGCCAGGTCCTAAAGCAGATAAACGTCTTTTATTAGTTAACTCGGCTATTGGATTTATTTGATCCATAAATTGTGATAACTGTGATGAACCAAACAACTCTTTAATAACCGCAGTAAGAGGCCTAATATTAACAAGAATTTTTGGAGTTACAGTTGCTAAATCAACAGTACTCATCTTATCTCTTATTATTCTCTCCATTCTAGCAAGACCAATTCTAAATTGATTTTGTAATAGTTCACCTACTTGTCTTACACGTCTATTGGCTAAATGATCTATCTCATCAAGAGAACCAATTCCTTGTAATAAATTCAAGTAATATGATACTGAAGCATATACATCAGATATAGTTAACCTCTTCACATCTACATCTTGGTCATTACCAATAATAGATATAACTTTCTCTTTATCTATATTTGAGTATACCTTAACCACTTGAATTTGATCATAAGTATCAAGTTCTTCATTAATTAATACCTTTTTCTTTCCATAACCATCTTTAAATATTGGTTTAATCTCATCCAATATTTCTTTTGTAATTACTGTTCCAGCATCAACAATAACCTTGCCATCTACTTTAATAGTTTCTGCTATTTTGCAATTAAGCAAACGTTCACAAACATCAAGTTTTCTATTAAACTTATATCTTCCAACTTTTGCTAAATCATATCTAAATTCATCAAAGAATCTAGTAATTAATTGGTTTTTAGCACTATCCAATGTAGCTGGTTCACCTGGTCTTAACTTTTCATAAATTTCAATTAACGCCTCATCAGTATTCTTTGTAGAATCTTTTGATATAGTATTAGTAATATATTCATCATCACCATATAAATCAATAATATCACTATCATTAGATAATCCAAAAGCACGAAGTAAAGTTGTTATTGGAACTTTTCTAGTTCTATCAATTCTAACATAAATTACATCCCTTGAATCTATCTCATACTCTAACCAAGTACCTCTGGTAGGAATTACTTGGCATGCAAAAATAGACCTACCATTTTTATCAATTTCCTTAGTAAAATATACACTTGGTGATCTTACCAACTGTGAAACAATAACTCTCTCAGCACCATTAACAATGAAAGTACCTCCTTCAGTCATTAAAGGCATGTCACCTAAGAATATTTCTTGTTCCTTTACTTCACCTGTTTCATTGTTAAACAATCTTGCTTGAACAATTAAAGGAGAAGCATAAGTTAAGTTTCTATCTTTACACTCCTTAATAGAATGTCTCGGAGTTTCAAATACATAATCTCCAAAATCCAAAGAAAGATTACCAGAAAAACTTTCTATTGGAAATAAGTCACTTAAAACCTCTTTTATTCCTTCTGTTCTAAACCATTCATATGACTTTTTCTGAATTTCTAATAAATCCTGTAATTCCAAAGAATTCCCGACCTTAGAAAAATCTGCTCTTTCACGATATGATCCAAACTTTTTTAACTTATATGCCATCTTTTCACCCCATACATAAAATTTCAAAGAACTCTGCCACTTTTTTAGAGTATAAAAAATGACATAGTACCAATTTAAAATTTTACTCCTAAATTGATGTAAAGTCAATGAGATTTTAAAATTTGTTATATTTTTTTCTTGACTTTTTTTATTTTTTTTGATTTTGTTGACTTCTCATTATTTTTCATTTCAATATATTTATAACCATAATTACAAATACAACAAAAAAATGTAGACATTCATCTACATTTTTATATATTCATTTAAATTACTTTAATTCAACAGATGCGCCAGCTTCTTCTAACTTAGCTTTTAATTCTTCAGCTTCTTCTTTCTTTAAGCCCTCTTTTAAAGCTCCACCAGCTTCAGTTAAGTTCTTAGCTTCTACAAGTCCTAAACCAGTTACTTCTCTTACAATTTTAATAACTGCAATCTTATTAGCACCAGCACTAGTTAATACTACATCAAATGTTGACTTTTCTTCAGCAGCTTCACTAGCAGCTGGAGCAGCAGCAACAGCTACAGCAGATGGATCTACACCAAATTCCTCCTTCATAGCATCAACTAATTCCTTAATTTCTAATAATGTCATTTCTTTTAAACTTTCAATAAAACTTTCCTTTGTTAACTTAGCCATTTTCAATTTCCTCCTTTATTTTTTCAAATCTATATTTTTGTCTTACTTTTGGATACTTGTTAGCATCAACAAGTCCATTAAACATTTTATATGGTCTACACCATATTTCATGACTTATAATATTCTCATATACTACCATATCTTCCAAACTTTCAGAATTTTTAGCAATACATAAAACTTTATAATCATGACCCTTAAAATGATGATATAAATCACCCACTAACACATCACGCATTAGTTCTCTTTTTGCTCAGCATATAAATTAAGTGCAATACTCAAATCTTTTGCTATAGCAATCATACCACCAGCAAGCATTGTAAGTAATCCATCTCTTGATGGGATTGTAGCAATCGCAGCAAGTTCTTCTAATGAAGAAACCTTTCCATCGATTATACCACCCTTTACAGATAATGCTTCGTGATCTTTAGCAAAATTAGTAACAACCTTTATTGGTGCAACTGCATCAAGAGAATATACCATAGCACTTGGACCAACAACACAATCATCTAAACTTAATTCTAATGAATCAAGAGCTCTTTTTGTTAAAGTATTCTTATACACTTTAACATCTGCATTATTATCTCTTAAAGTTTTTCTAAGTGATGTAATTTCTTCATCAGTTAATCCTCTATAATCGATAAATACAACACCAGCACTCTCTTTTATTTTAGATGCTATCTCGTTAACCGTATTAGCTTTTTTCTCTAAGATTAACTTATTTGCCATAAGCCACCTCCTCCTTGAATTATTGTAATATAAAACCTTCACCAAAGACGTGAAGGTTATGAAACACTATTTCATTTTCCTCGGTAGGATTTACTTTAACACCTACTGTCTTCGGCAAATTTCTAAATCAATTGATATTATATATCATAAATTCTTATTTGTAAATAAAATTATTACAAAGAATTTACATCTAACTTAATACCAGGACCCATTGTAGTTGACAATGATATATTTTTTACATATACACCCTTAACAACTGATGGTTTACTTTTAATTATTATGTTCATAAATGCTTTAATATTTTCTTTTAATTGATCTTCAGTAAAAGAAACCTTACCTACTAATGCATGAACATTTCCATAAGAATCAGTTTTGTACTCAACTCTACCTTTTTTTACATCATTAACTGCCTTCTTTACATCAGTAGTAACTGTTCCAGTTTTAGGGTTTGGCATTAATCCCTTTGGACCTAAAACTTTACCAAGTTTACCAAGTAAAGGCATCATGTCTGGAGTTGCAATCATTACATCAAAATCTAACCAATTCTCTTTTTCGATTTTTTCTAGCATATCAGTATCACCAACAAAATCAGCACCTGCTTCTCTAGCTAGTTTAGCATTATCACCCTTAGCAATAACTAACACTTTCTTTTCTTTACCTGTTCCACTAGGTAAAACAATAGCACCTCTTAATTGTTGATCAGACTTCCTAGTATCAAGATTTAATCTTACTGCTATTTCAACACTACTATCAAACTTTGAAACACTAGTTTCTTTAACTAACTTAACAGCTTCATCTAAAGTATATAACTTACTTTTATCTACTTTATTTAAAGCTTCTAAATATTTTTTACCTTTCTTCATTTTATACCTCCTAATGTGGTCAATGCGGAAACTCGCTCCCACATAGGCATAACCTATGTATTTAACTTATAATTAATCTTCTACTTTTATTCCCATGTTAATAGCAGTACCTTCAATGATTTTCATTGCTGATTCAATGTCATATGCATTTAAATCTGCCATCTTAGTTTCTGCTATCTCTTTAATTGTTGCTTTAGATATAGTTGCTACAGTTTCATTTTTACCCTTAGTAGCACCCTTTTGTATCTTAGCATACTTCTTTAAAAGAAATGCTGCTGGTGGAGTCTTTAACTTAAAATCGTAAGAACGATCCTCATAAAGAGTTATTTCTACAGGTAGAACATCCCCCATCTTATCTCTAGTTGCATCATTAAACTTCGTACAAAATTCTTGTAAGTTAATTCCAGCAGGTCCCAAAACAGTTCCAACAGGTGGAGCTGGTGTAGCTTTTCCAGCAGGAATTTGTAACTTAATTTTCTTTACTATTTGCTTTGCCACGAAAAACACCTCCTATAAAATATTTTTTCGCGAGTGGTTATAATGATTTTCCGCTTAATCTCCCACTTTTTTCTCTATATACAAATTTATATAGCGACAATATTTTAACATTATATTTATATAATTGCAATATCAAATTTATGCTTTTTTATCAAAAATGCAAACAAAAAGAAAAAGCTTAGGCCTTTTCAACTTGAGAAATAGTTACATCTACAGGTGTTTCCTGACCAAATAAATCTATTAAAACTGTCAAAGTATTATTATCTTTATCAATTGAACTTACTTTACCATACATATTCTTAAATGGTCCATCTACAACCTTAACCTTATCCTCTTCTTTTAACTCACTACCTATTTCTAATCTACTCATACCCATATTAGCTAGTATTCTATCTATTTCACCAGGCAATAAAGGTACCGGCTTAGCTCCCTTACCAGAAGATCCAATAAAACCAGTTACACCCGGTGTATTACGAACAACATACCATGCCTCATCAGACATAACCATTTCAACTAAAACATAACCAGGAAACATTTTCTTAACTTTCTCCTTAGTTACACCATCCTTAACCTCTACTTCCTTTTGTTCAGGAACAATCACTCTAAATATATTATCTTGCATATTCATTGAATTAATACGCATCTCTAATTTTTCCTTAACCTTATTCTCATGTCCTGAATAAGTATTAACTACATACCATAACTTATTATTTTCCATACTAACCCACCAATACCTTTACATAAGCAATAATTAAATCCAATGCCAAGAAAAATACTGAAAAAAACAACACAAACAAAATAGTAGTAAGCGAATACTTAACCATATTCTTCTTTGTTGGCCATTTAACCTTGCTAATTTCCTTTTTTACATCCTTAAAAAATTCCTTAATCTTTTTCATAAACGCACCCTCTTAAAAAAAACACTTAAAAGTGTCTGACAACTAAATATTACCATACATTAAATATTTAGTCAACTGTAAAAATATATAAATCTATTAATAAAAATACATTAAAAGCACTAGCAAGAATAAATCTATACTAGTACTTATCAATTTACTAAAGTTAATAGACAGTTACGTATAACTAGTCATCTCTATACTCAATTTAGATTTCTCAAGGATAAGTTTTGTTCTTTACCGTACTCATCTATAAGTAATTAAACCTATAAACCCAAACAAATAAAGAGCTAGAGGGAAAACGGAAAGCGGATTAGAAGCATTGTTGTTGACATTCCCATCACCATTCACATTCCAGACATTGTTAGCATTGGAAGTATTATCATTAGGCGACATAATAAACCTACCCTATAATAAACTATATCTACTATATGCACCTTTTCTTTTCATAAATTATACCTATTAAGCTGGCTCCCGCTGGGTCCCTACCCACCTGGGGCGCATTTTTCGCATTCCTTTTATTTATGATCCTGCTTTTAGTATGTACGGATCACTACTTGTTCCTTTACCACTCTCTATAAGGATATTAGATTTTAGATATATGGTCGGGAAAACGGAAAGCGGATAAGTCGCAAAGTCGTAGCGGACAAACCCATCACCATTCACACGCCAGACAAAGTTAGCATTACTAGGATTAGTAAAAGGCGACAAATACCATGTAACATCATTATAAGTACTTCCATAGTGCATCCAGTTATTATTCTTACATATATAATTATAATTATTTGAACTATCTTGTTTTTGCATATTTGTTTCACACACACTTTCACTACTTGCATAAGCCCAGTCTGTTACATATGGTAGTGCTACATATCCAGTCCATGTTGTTTTTCTTGTTACTGTATCATTACAATAACTTCCACTTGAACACATCTTTCCTATTGTTCCCCTTTCTGCACTATAAAATGCAAGTGTATCTGTCCTTGTTTTATATTGTATTGCTCCTGTATTCCATGTATGATTATCTATTGACGATTTTGCAGTTTCATCTAATGTATTTGTTGGGCATGTTGTTGTTGTATTATTATAACCATTATAACATGTTACACTTGTTCCTCCATAATACATCTTATTTAAATATACTTTTAAATCTGCTCCTTCATATATATTTCCGCTTGTATCTTTACTTTCTCCCCATTGATTTATTCCATATCCATCATTTACACTTGATTCAGATGAATCCCATGATAATTCTCCTAGTTTTTCATTTCTTATTAATTTTACATTATTACCAAATACTCCTATTATTCTCCATAATTCATTATTAAAACTTACATAGTTATTTGGGTTTGCTCCATAATATCTTATATTTTCATCAGGCGTATTGTCTATCTTTAGTCCTTCTCCATCATACTCTAGTAAATTTGTTATATATTCTGTTGCTTTCATTCCATATGTTGGTTTTGTTATTTCTTTTACTTCTGCATTTTCTTTTGTTCCATTTGTTATTTTTAATCCATCAAATTTACCTTTTCCTGTTATACTTACTTTTGCTATTCCATCACTATCAAATGTTATTTTACAACTTGCATAATCTTCATCATTTATCTTTGCTACATCTTTACAAGTTATTTCTTCATCTTTTCCTAGTAGTTTATCTGATACTTTCTTCTTTTCTGCACTATCTGCTATTAGTTGTGCTGCATTTTTAAATGAATCTTTTTTTGATGTTTCTATTACATCTAATATCCTTGGTATTGCTATTACTAGTATTACTGCTAATATTACTATTACTGCTAGTAATTCTATTAATGTAAATGCATTTCTCTTTTTCATATTGCCTCCTTATTCTTATTTATAATATACCACAATTATATAAAAAAATAAAATCTATTTCTTCATATTATAATTCATTCTTATGTTCTATTACTTTCTTTGCTTTCATCCTTATTCTTTGTAATGCACTATCAACAGATTTATAACTCTTATCTAATAATTTAGCAATTTCATTATATTCAAAGCCCGCTATTTTTAAATCAAACACCATCTTTTCAAAAGTGCTCAATCCCTCGCAAATCGAATTATATAAATTATTTGCAGTTTCTTCTCTTTCTAATTTAACACTAAGATCTTCATTATCAACAAACAAATGATCAAGCATATTAATACCATCAGCAACTTGTAAATCCAATGAATAAGATTCATTTAAAAAATCATGTTTCTTTCTCTTTGCTTTTGCTAACAAAGAAAACAACTGTCTATCTATACATATATTTGCAAAAGATGAAAACTTTGATTCCTTAGAATCTTTGTAAGAATTTATTGCCTCACTAAGTCCAACCATTCCTTCTTGAAATAAATCTTTATACTCAAGCCCAAAACCTTTTGCATAATTTGCAAATTTTTTTACTTTCATATTTATAACATTTTTATATTTATCATATAAAATCGATGACGCAGTTTCATTACCATCAGCAATCAAATACAAAAGTTCCTGATCATTGTATTCATTTTTCATATTAAAAATTCCTTTTTTCAAATATTTTATATATTAAAACTCCAGCTGCAACAGACGCATTTAAAGAATTAACTTTACCAACCATAGGAATATTTACAACATAATCACAAGATTCTCTAACTAACCTACTAATACCAAATCCCTCACTACCAATAACAAGTGCTAAAGGAATATCGTAATCAATCTTAGTATATGAAACACTATTTACCATATCAGTACCTATAATCCATATTCCATTTTTCTTTAATTCTTTTATTGTACTATTAAGATTAGTCACCATGCATATTTTCATATTATTAAGTGCACCAGCACTAGTTTTCATAACAGTTGAATTAACAGATACACTCCTATCCTTTGGTATTATTATTCCATCAACACCTGCAGCTTCACAAGTTCTAATAATTGCTCCAAAATTATGTGGATCTTCTAAATGATCTAAAATTACTAAAAATGGTTTATCACTAACTAATAACTGATCTAAACTAGAATATTCAAACTCTGGAACACTTAAAATTATACCCTGATGATTACCATTTTCAAGTTTATCTAATTCAAATTTTGTAACATAATCTATACAAATATTACGTTTTTGTAAATCAGAAATTATATTTTTATCACTAAAATCTTTACAAAGATATGCTTTATTTATTTTTTTATTATTTAATAAAGCTTCTTTAACAACGTTTTTACCATATATATACATATTAATTCTCCTTTATATATTTAACTAATTCATCAATTCTTTCATAACTACAAGTTAAATACAAATAACCAAATATTGCTTCTAAACCAGTAGCACACTTATAAGTAATAATATCTGTATTACTAGGATGAGAATTAACTTTAGCATTTCTAGCCCTTTTATATACATCTACTTCATCATCATTTAATATGTTATTATTTATAAGTTTATCTATGTAATAAGCTTGCCCCTTAGCACTCACATACTTAGTACACTCTTTTTGTAAATCGTTTACTTTATTTATTTTACTATAAACAAGCATACTTCTTATTTTAAGTTCATAAATAGCATCCCCAATATATGCTAATACTAACGGATTTACCAAATTAACATTCATACTATTCCTCCATACAAAAACAAAGAATAATTTAATTTATTCTTATATTAAATTCCCCATCTTTTGAATATAAATACTGTTCTCTTGCATATCTAGCAACATAATCTGGATCCTGAAGTTTTTCAACCTCTACCTTCAAATAATCCTCTTCTTCCTTTAATTTAGCAAGTTGCTCAGTATAAAAAACTTTTTCATTACGTTTTACTAATAATTGCTTCCATAAAGAACACATATTCCATGACAAAAGAAATATCAAACATGTAGATGTTACAAATATTAATAATACTCTTCTTTTATTTTTTTTGGTTATTTTCTTTGTCATATCATCGTCTCCGCATGTGAAATTATAACACTAGCATACATAAAAATCAACGTTTAAATTTTGATAATATTCTACTTGACAATTTATTAACGCTAAAATAGCCAAGTATAAGAGCAATAACAAAGTAATAATGAATTATACCATCATTAATTAATCTCAAAATTATAAAATAAATAACCACATTATCAAGTACAAACAAAATATTTATAATAATTCTAAACACTTTCTTTGTATAAAATATAAACTTATAATTTAAATTAGTTAAAATCGAAAATATTATTCCATAAAGAAAAGAAAATACTATTGATTTAATTTGTATATTTAATGGTATCATTTAAATAATCTAGTAAATACTCCTTCCTCTTTATTCTTTTTCTTAATATTTTCTATATACATTAAACTATTTAATTTTCCTTTAATAACCACATTCCCCTCAATAGTATCTAATTTAACCATTTCAAGAGATTCACCCTTAATATCCATATAACCCATTACAGTTTCTAAAAGAAATTCTTCATTATCAAAACTCTCTATTTTTACAACTCCTGTTATATTTATACTTCCTCTATCAACCATAGATAAAGAATGACTACTTGTACTATTCATATCATCACCTATCTAAGTATATGAATTAAAATATTAAATATAACAAAAAAATACTGTTATTCTTCAGTATTTTCTTCTTCTTTTTCATATTCTTTTAAAATAGCATCCTCAAACATTTGACGAGTTTCTGCATTTAATGGATGAGCAACATCCTCATTCTCATTATTCTTGTTCTTACGACTAGGCATTGCTAACATTAATTTGTCATCTTTTTCTATTATACGAATTCCCTTGATCTTAAAGCAATCATCTAATACAACAGTTGCAATTCCTCTCATACGACTATTTTCTCCTGATACTTTATGTACCGATACAGATGTAATTTTCAAGTTAATCAACTCCTTCTACTTAAATTTTATATTTTTATTTAGAAAAAGTCAATATTTTTTATAATCTTGTTAATTTTAATACTTTACTCATTTCACGATTTAAATCCTTTTCATCTAAATCATATAATTTATACAATTGCTTTAAAAAATAATAACGATCTAATTCATTATCAAATATCATATCTGCTAACTCTAATGCATCATCATATTTAAAATTATTAAATAAACCAATATCACTTATTAATTCTCTATTTCTAAATCTATCATTTATATAAGAAACATCTATTTTATTATTAATAATACTATTTAACAATTTAGCAAAAAAATTAATATTATTTTGTATTATTGCTTCATTTAATGTACCATTTGGAACTCTTACCTCAATAGTGTTATACTCTTTTAATTTATCTGGTTCTAAAAATACACCATGAATACATAAACCAAGATATTTTCCACGATAACCTTCTATACTATCTAAAAAATATAAAGCACATTTTAGATTCTTGATAAAATCTTTATCTTTACATATGCTATCAATACAATTTAATTCCTCTTTGTTAATACTCTTAGCATAAAAACTAATACCTTTTCTAGGCAAATTATCTTCTCCATAATAAAAATTATATATTATTCTCTCATAAATAGCCCATATTTTTATTAAAGTAAGCCAATTATCATAATTATTACCTAACACATGTGCACCAAAATGCATATGAGTAGAACATTCTTTAGCACTCGCCTTATATCTAACTAAATCATTACAAATACTTTTTAAATCATTCCAGGCCATTTTATTATCTCTCATAATATTAGATTCTATTTCACAACCACCTATAACATTAGTATTCTCCCTAGAAAAAAAATAACTATTATTTTCATTTTCCATATGCTTAGATTCATGAAATTCTAGTGGTACACTAAAAGCCCTACTAATATTTAATCTCGCTATATCATTTAGCCTTAAACCAACAAATTCAAGTTCAACACCAAAAGTCATATCGCTATTATTAACATTCAATACATCACGATATTTTAAATCTAAATCATTTATATAATATAATAATTCTTTAATACTACTAATTTTTAATTTACTTAACACGATGGCATCCCTTCTTACGGCCCATATTATACATATTTATAATTTTTTGTCAAAAATCTAATTCAATATTACCCGTTAGTATATCAGAATAATTAAAACTTCTCTTTATTCCATCTATAGTTTCTACAACAAAGATTCTACTATATAACTCTTTTATAACACCCTCAAATATTTCTGCTTTATTTCTTATATTATTTATTTTTATATTTACCTTTTTATTCAATTTACTAGATATATCCAATTTTATTTTATCTATCATATTATACCCTCGGATATCCAACAAACATAGTACCATGAGTTATAACTCCACCCATGCCATCCTTGCCATATTTAGTCTTATCAATAATATCCATGATATCAATATTTTTATTTATATCAGTTAAGCTTACCTTAAGAGCAATAATAGCAGGATCAAGAGCATGAATATTAATTCTCTTAGGACTAGATGCAAAATTAGCTCCATTTTTAATTAAACCCTCATAATATGAACCACAAGCGCCTGCAATAATAATAAGTTTATCATGTGCCCTTTCATATTTCCTTGCTTCTATTACAGCATCTATAAAATTAGAAGAATTTTTATATGCACTAGCATCATCTAAGCCACCTTTTTTATTATTATATGCATCATGTCCTGTTATAACTAATATATCTGGTTTTATCAACTCCAAATGTTCCCTTATATGTTCCTTTATCTCATCTTCTTTCATTGCTATACCATAAGCCATAACATTAAATTTTTTATACAACTTCAAACACCTTTCCAAATATTCATTATCACCATCTATATGAAGTATCTTACCAGGCAAATAAAAAAAATCATTTCTATCTAAATTCTCATCAATCCTATCTATTAAAGATTCATCATTCACAGTATTCCCATCATGTAGTACCAAATCATCTAAAGTACTATCCGCAACCAACCTCACATTAATACCTTTTAAAATATACATCTTATCTTTAATATCTATTATTTTAAATACAATGTCATTATTATATGACTTTCTGGTTACAGCATCACCTATTTTAAACATAATATCACCATTAAATTATATTCAAAAACAAAAAAAAGAGAACAAATCTCTAATTTTTAATAACAACTCCCCTGTTTTTGCAACTATCCTTACCCTCAGGACAATAACCCATTGTAACACAAGTAGGTCCTAATAAACCACCTATCAAAGGAGACACACTCTTTACATCACTTACCCATTTATTAACAATTTTTCTTATTTCCCATTGGGCCTTATTACAACATCTCATTTTACTTATCCAGCACAATGACCTAGCATTCATAGTAGTAAATATATTACAACTATTACCTGACAAATAAAAATATACTAAATCTTCATCTCTTACACCATAACTCTTAAACTCATCAACAATCTTTTTATTATTCGCAAAAATTTCCCTATACTTACTTTCATACTCTTTCAAACTATTTGGAATAACATAATTATCTAAATTCCATAAAGGAACAAAATCAGGTATCAACAATGAATGCATTCTATGTCTTGTAATATGAGTTAGTACAGCCAAAGAAATAGATGTTTCAAAAGAAAAAATTACTTGCTCAAGTTCTCTATTATTTTTGCTATTCTTTAAAGAATCCATCAACTTTAACTTAAGATCTTTATCCATACCATCTATTATTTTTCTAGATGTATTATAATCCATCTGATATCTATTTATTAAAATACTAGACAAAACTATCTCATCTGAATTATTAGTATAATTAACTAATCTGGATTCTTTTACCAAACTACTCGATAATTTAAACTCATCATCCAAATAACTAAACTTATCTAAATAACAATCCATATTCTCATTTTCCAATGCTTTGTACAAATATGGAACATTCTCCTTAATTATCATTGCAAACTTCTTACCTAGTTCATTCACTTCACTAATCCTAGATATTTTTCCATATAACATATCAGATGTTATCTTTAATAATTCATTCGCATCACACCCCATAATAATGTTGCTATAATAACTATAAGGAAGAATATAACGAGCATCCTCAATAGGTAATTTCTTATCAACTAAATTGCCATATTTCAAAAATAAATCCTTCATATACTTTTTATACTTATTCTGCAATTTCTTATTATTAGAAAGGACATTACTATCTTTATCCATAAAAATAGGAACATAAAAACCAACATTCCTAAAATCAACATTCCTACGCGATTTAATAGTAAAAGACGTTAACCTATAAGAAATTAATATTTGTTCAACTATTGGTGTAACATTCTCAATCGCAAAAACCAAATAATCATGCTCAGATATAGATTTATGACCATATCCAACAACAATCCTAGCAAGCTTCAAATTAGATTCATAACTAGAATTCTTTTTAATAACTTCAGTTACAGTTCCATTAGCACGAGACAAATTTCCTGAAGACGCAACTACCTGAACTCTTTTTTTTATATCACTGTTTTTATTACCTAAAAGCATAACAACTTTCATAACTACACCTACCTTAAAACAATTATATCAAAAAAAACTACTCTTAGAAAGTTCATTTGAAATAGCAACAAAAATTTCTAATGGTAATGCCTCTGCCCTTACATCAGTATTATACCCATACTTACATAAAACACTTCCCACAATATCCATATCATATTCTTTAAGATTATTCCTCAAAGTTTTCCTCTTTTGTCTAAAAGAATCCCTAACCAATTTAAAAAACAACTTATCATTTTTAACATACAACCTATTTTTCTTCTTTTCTAAACTTATAACCACACTATCAACATTTGGTTTAGGAACAAATACATTTTTACTTACTGTAAATAATTTTTTAACCTCAAAATAATAATTTATAAATACAGTAAGCGAACCATAATCCTTACTATTTGGTTTACTTGATAATCTATCCCCAACTTCCTTCTGAACCATAACTATTATTTTATCCACATCAATGCCATCATCTATAAACTTAGTAATTATTGGAGTAGTAATATAATATGGTAAATTAGCAATTACATATAACTTACTATAAGTATAATCTTTTATATCATCACATACATTTCTCTTCAAAAAATCATCATAAATAATATTAACATTACTGATTGTATCCAATATTGGTTTTAAAGTAATATCAATCTCATAACCAATTAAATGTTTACAAAGAGGCGCAACTTTTCTTGTTAAAGCACCTGCACCACACCCAATTTCAATAACCAATGTCTCATTATCAACATCAGAATAAGAAACTATATTATTTAATATGTTATCATCTTTCAAAAAATTTTGACCAAACTTTTTCTTAAACTTAAAACCATAATCTTGAATAAAATCTCTTTGATTCATACATCCTCCTATGAAAAAAACTCATTAAAGAGTTTTATCTTCCATATCTAAGTACTTCATAAGTTACATTTTGTCTTCCAAATTCATAAACTGCATTATCTCTTTCACTTGCAAATAATAAATCCATAAGAATTTCTCCTCTATTCCAAGCACTTATCATCGCACCACCCGTATCAAGAACTATACCAGTAATAGAACCATCTATTCTATCACCAGTAATTCTTATTATACTTCCAAAAGGAAACTTAGAATTAGCAGCAGCCAAAATTCTAACTTCACCAAACTCACTATCAAAATATGTAATGTTAGATGGAGTTCTAACACCATTTACATATTCATACACATTGTGTCCAGATGCTGTAACACCAGAACATCCTACACAATCAGGACCATATGCTGTTATTGTTCCATAATATGTATCTATTGATTTATAATTATCATTATTTTTAATTTTTGCTGTAGTTATACCTGTACTATTAGTGCTATCTAAATAAGGTACACTATTATATTTATATAACTCACTTAAAGTCGATTTTGCTTGTTCCATGGAAGGATTAATTGTAATACATAAAAACAAACTTATAAATACTACTATTCCAGAAATTACTTTCAGGAACGAACTTGTCTTATCAGTCATTTCTTTTCACCTCGACATATAGATAGTATCATAATTTAATATCTAAGTCAAATAACTCACATGCTACTTTATTAGTAGTACTAATTACCTCTTCAACTGAAACACACTTTAATTTACTAATATATTCTGCAATATATATTAAATTTAAAGGACTATTCCTTTTACCCCTATTAGGTACAGGAGTAAGATATGGAGAATCTGTTTCAAGCACAATGTCTTCCAATTTAAGTTTAGAAATCACCTCTTTCAACTTACAATTCTTAAAAGTTATTACCCCGCCTATCCCTAATTTAAAGCCAATTTTAATAAATTCCATTGCACTCTCATAACTACCAGAAAACGCATGAATAACACCTCTCACATTATATTCTTTTAATATATTATATACATCACCAACTGCATCTCTACTATGAATTATTACAGGTAAATTATATTTACTAGCAAGTTCCAATTGCTTTTTAAATACCTCAATCTGAATATTTCTATTATCCTTATTCCAATAATAATCAAGACCTATCTCACCAATTGCAACCACCTTATTATTATCTAACATACCTTCTAATACCTCAATATAATCATCCTCAATATTATCAAGTTCAGTTGGCTGATAACCAACTGCAGCATAAATATTATCATTATTTGATAATTCAACAGATTCAATATTAGTAAAATATTCACATCCATTTACTATACAATAAATATTATTTTCTTTTAGTTTTACAATCAAATTATCTAAATCCTCATAATAACTTCTAAATAAATGACAATGTGTATCAATCATAAACTCACCTCATAATAAAATTATACCACAAAGGTATAATTTTATAATTCTCTAACATATTTTATATAAGTTATAAAAAAGCCAATTACTACTAACATATAACATAAATCTAAATACGAAAACTTAATTATCATAGATATCATACAATAAATAATTATTGTCATAAAACCTAATGAAGTTCTCATTACTGACTTATAAATGTAGTTTTTCATAGTTTCTCCTTTTCTATCCTACAATTTCATATTAACATACTTATTATAAAATATTAAAGAGAAAATAATGTTTTAATATGTCGATTTACACTATTATACGTTCAACAATCTCATTACAACCTGAATTGGCATATAAAAGAACTCTATAATTTCATTTGAACTTGTCATTATAGCATAAAGTAACCAATTATATATTACAGGGCCGACAAAATACCACACTAACAAAAATAGAGCAATTTTAATAATAACCAAATCCAATTTAATAAATCTTAAAATAACATTTATTAAATATGAAATAAGACCAATTGATAAAGCTGCTAATATAAGTGGAATAGCAATATCTTTCACAAATACCATAATATCTCCTCCTATTTTTCTTTATTTAAATCAATTCTCATAAATAATGGTTTTGGATCATTTAAAACAATCCCTTTTTCTAATCTGCCATATTCCTTTACACTTTCATAACTAGTTTCATTAGTTTTTAATTGTTTAAAAATCTCCATACTTGTAGTTGGAATAAATGGGAACAATAAAACAGAACTTATTCTTATACATTCTAACAAATTATAAAGTACAGTAGATAATCTAGCGTTCATTTCCTCATTCTTAAACAAAACCCAAGGAGCAGTATCATCTATATACTTATTACACTTTCTTAATAAATCAAATATACAATCTAATGCATCACTTATATGCAAACTTTCCATCTTATTATCTACAACCTTATATAAATTACTTGCAGTATTTATTAAATCGGTATCAACTTTTTCATATATCTCGCCATTAGTAACTACACCATCAAAATATTTTTTAGACATGCTTATAGTTCTATTAACTAAATTGCCTAGTACATTAGCCAAATCAGCATTAGTACGAGCCACTAACGCATCCTCAGAAAAGCTACCATCATTTCCAAAAGAAACTTCTCTAAGCACAAAATACCTAATCGCATCTACACCATAATCATTAATATACTCTCTCGGATCTTTATAATTTCCAAGTGATTTAGAAATCTTTCCTCCATCAATAACTAACCAACCATGGCCAAAAACCTTATCAGGAAGTGGCAAATCAAGTGCCATTAATAATGCAGGCCATATAATTGTGTGAAACCTAATAATTTCCTTTCCTACCAAATGAAGATTTGCTGGCCAATATTTTTTAAATAAGCTATCATCATCACTCATATAGCCAAGTGCAGTTATATAATTAGATAAAGCATCTATCCATACATATATAACATGCTTAGGATCAAAAGTAACAGGAACGCCCCAATCAAAAGAAGTACGTGAAACACATAAATCCTCAAGACCTGGCTTTAAAAAGTTATTTACCATTTCATTTTTTCTAGATACTGGTTCAATAAAATCTGGATGCTTATCATAATATTCCAAAATTTTATCTTGATACTTAGATAATTTGAAAAAATAACTTTCTTCTTTTACCTCATGAACTTCACGACCACAATCTGGACACTTGCCATCTATTAATTGTGTTTCAGTCCAAAACGCCTCACATGGTGTGCAATACAATCCCTTATATTCACCCTTATAAATATCGCCTTGCTCATAAAGTTTATTAAATATTTTTGCAACTGCTTTTTCATGATACAAATCAGTAGTTCTTATAAACTTATCATAACTTATATTAAGCGATTTCCATAAATCCTTTGCATTACTTACTATTTCATCTACATACTCTTTTGGACTTACACCCTTCTCCTTCGCCTTCTTTTCAATTTTCTCACCATGTTCATCCGTACCAGTTAAAAAGAAAACATCATAACCAGTTAATCTTTTATATCTAGCAATACTATCAGCAATTATAGTTGTATAACAATGCCCAATATGAAAGTTGGCACTAGGATAATAAATTGGTGTAGTAATATAATATTTATCCATTAACTTCATTCCTTTCTGTAGAACCAATTCCACCAGTTCTAACACTATTTATTTCTTCCTCATCATCTATTGTCAAGAATTTAACAAATATTCCCTGACAAATTCTATCACCCTTATTAACTACAAAATCATCATTTCCTTCGTTTTGTAATTTTATAAATAGATGTCCTTCATTAGTAGGATTATCATAATAATCACTTTCAATAATTCCTACTTGATTACACAATCTAACATTATGTTTAAAACCAATACTACTTCTAACAACTAACATAAGCATCTCATCTTTATTCATAATGACTTTTATACCAAGAGGTATCTTTTTAGTTTCACCCTTGTGAAGTACAAACGACACAATAGATTCAAAATCATAACCAGCACTATTGTTAGTAGATCTTTTAGGTAAATGATAAGAATTATAATCTTCCATACTACCACCTACTTCTCTTTTATATTCATCATACGAAACCTTTTCAAATTTTCTCATAACACCTCCAAAAAAAACAATTATCATCCTGCTAAGGACGAATAATTGTTATCCGCGGTACCACCTTAATTCATATTAAATATGCTCTCAACCCTTTAACGCAGGATACGAAACGCTCAAAAGACCATATTCGAAAATTTCATTATATCTCCTCACACCAAACAGAGATTCTCTTAATAACTCAATAATCTACTCATCCCATCAACACGTTTAAGCAATGAAATTATAACATATCAAATAAACATTTACAAGAAAAATAAAACATAAACAAATTGTTTACGTTTATTCTAGATGCTTACTAAGAAACTTAGCAATAAAATTAGAACATTTCTCTTCAGTGTCATTTATATTTTCATCAGATAATATAATCACAGAACCAACAGCATCACCACTTACTATTACAGAAGAAACAATATACTTAGATTCCTCAACGATTCCACTTATAATTTCTAAACCATCATTGCTATTATTCAATGTAACACTTCTTTTATCAATAATATTACTTAAAGATTGGCTTATTTCCTTGCCATTATACTTCTTCTTTAAAGAACCAGATGACGCTATAACACAATCTCTATCAGTAATCAATATATTTTTATTAATTATATCATAAAACGAATCACTACAGGCCTGAGCAATATCATTTAAATCAGACATATACGAATACTTTTTTAACACAACAGCATCCCCGTTAATAAATATTTCTAGTGACTCACCATCTCTAATTTTTAAATTTTTCCTGATTTCCTTAGGTATTACAATTCTTCCAAGCTCATCTACTCTTCTTAATACACCTGTTGATTTCACCACATTACCTCACTTTCTTTCCTTATTTATTATGTGAGTGTAATTACAAAATATACCAAATTATTAGCAATTAACTATATGTTACGTGTGTAAGTATATAATATGGATTTTTTTAAATCAATAGGTTTAATGAATTTGGAAAAAATTACCAATTCTATAAAGTATTCAACAATTCTATAATATAATAAATCCAATGTCTTTTTAAATTTATAATTGAAAGAGTTAATACTATTCTATTATTTAGATAAGATAACTTAAAATTCTTACTAATTTGATAAGCAGATACAAATAGTTTATCTGGCTTAATTACTTTAGTCATATTTTCATTAAAAATAATTTCAATAGAATTATCAGTTTGTTTAACTTTATCTATTCCCTTTTTATCCTTCATACTCTCAAACCATTCCTCATACATATAAACAAGCATACTTTCACTAATTTTACCAAATCTATCTTCTATTTCATTTTTAACTTTTAACAAAGATTCATAACTATCTATACTATTAATCATTTTATGAATTTCAATTTTTAATTTATCATCACCTACATAATCATTATCAATATGCGTTTCCACATTTAAAGAAGGCATAATCTCTTCCTTAAGTTCACACTCAGTAACTAAACCAGCCAGCTTACCTACCTCTTCATTCAACATTTTAATATACAATTCTATACCTATAGTATCTATAAATCCAGATTGTTCTTCACCTAAAATATCACCTGCACCTCTAATTGATAAATCTCTCATTGCTATAGAAAAACCACTACCTAATTGCGCAAATTCCTTTATTGCAGATAACCTTTTAACTGCAATTTCATTTAAAACTTTATTCTTACCATACATTAAATAAGCATATGCAATTCGATTAGTTCTTCCAACTCTACCTCTAATTTGATACAACTGACTTAATCCAAACTTATCCGCATCTAATATTATTAAAGTATTTACATTTGGAATATCAATTCCAGTTTCAATTATAGTCGTACACAAAAGAACATTAAATTCCTTATTTATAAACTTGAACATTATATCTTCTATTTCACTTTTATTCATTTTACCATGTGCTATACCAACATTTATATCAGGTATTAAAGATGTTAATTCCTTTATTCGCTTATCAAATTCACCTATCCTATTACACAATATAAATATTTGACCACCTCTTGATAATTCCTTATAAATAGCATCTTTTATAACATAGAGATTCTCCTCAAGTACATAAGTTTGTACAGGATACCTATCACTAGGTGGAGTTTCAATTAACACAAGATTTCTAAGACCAACCATAGACATTTGCAATGTTCTAGGAATTGGTGTTGCAGATAAAGTTAAAACATCTATATTAGATTTATATTTTTTTATTTTTTCCTTATGAGTCACCCCAAATCTTTGTTCCTCATCAACAACAAGTAATCCCAAATCTTTAAATTTAACATCATCGCTCAATAACCTATGAGTACCAAATAATATATCTATTTGACCATTTTTCAACTTTTCTATTATATTTAGACATTCCTTCCTCGTTGTAAAACGATTAAGTAAAGCAATATTAACAGGAAAACTAGAAAATCTAGATAAAGCAGATGTATATTGTTGATTTGATAAAATTGTAGTTGGGCACAAATACGCCACTTGTTTATTTGCACAAACTGCTTTAAATATTGCTCTAAATGCAACTTCCGTTTTACCATAACCAACGTCTCCACAAAGAAGTACATCCATTGGTGTAGTATCTTCCATTTGTTTTTTTATTGTTTCCGTAGCTCTTAATTGATCAATAGTATCCTGATACATAAATTCACTTTCAAACAATGCTTGTTCGGGAGTATCAACAGGAAATGCAAAACCCTTTTTTGATTTTCTTTCAGCTGCAGTTTTTAATAATTCAGCAGCTATATTTCTTAGACGACCTTTAACAGATAATTTAGTTTTCTGCCATTCAGTACCACCTAATTTATTTAATTTTGGAACAATACTATCATTAGAAGAATATTTACTAATAAATTCTATCTTTTCAACAGGAATATATAACTTTTCTTCATCTCTATATATTATTTGCAAATAATCTTTTACTATATCACCTTTTTTCAAAGCAACTATTCCAGCATATCTACCAATACCATGAGTATTATGAACAACATAATCCCCTACATTTAAAGTGTCTACATTGTTAATCTTCGTTCCAAATTTAAATTTACTCTTATAGACAGATTTATTTTCAATATTTTTAAAAATGTTATTAGCACTTAAAAAAACATAATTAGAAAATATAAAACCAGAAGTAATAGAATGTATTACAATATTAACTGAGTTTAATTTAATATTATCTAAAGTAGTAAAATTCATCTTTATATTTAAATACTTATTAATATTTTTTACCTGATGTTCATTATTCAAACATATCACAACAGTTTTTCCTAAATCAACATATGAAATTAAATCGCTACGCAACAATTCAAAGTTATCTTTATAATAAGGTGCATCATGGGAATCATACCTAATAACCTCATCAATTTTAACATTTGGTAATATATCATCAACACTCGATATATATATTCCCTGATTACCAATAAATTCCTCTAAACTAAACATATAATCTGTATTTTCTTTATTTACTTCTTTATAATTTACAATTTCTTCTTCTAATCTTAAATAAGAATTATATATTTGTGAATAATCAATATAAACTAATAACGGATTTAATAAATAATCAACTAATCTATCAACTTTTACATACATTGGCAAATATTTTTGCAGTCTTTTATCTTCTTCTATATCACAATTAACAATAAATTCGCTAAAAGGATAAAACATTATATTATTTAATTCTTTAACTGATAATTGAGTATTAACGTCAAATTTTCTTATTGAATCAACTACATCACCCCAAAACTCTATTCTAATCCCATTTTCTTCACCTACAGGAAATATATCCAAAATATATCCTCTATTTGATATTTCACCAGTTTTAGTTACCAAAGATTGAGTTTTATACCCCATGCCACATAATTTTCTATACAATTCGTTTTTATTTATTTCATCATTAACTTTAATATCAATTTTACTATTTTGCCACAAATCCCTATTTGGTAAATATCTAAGTAATCCCATTAAATTGGTAATTATTATTTTTTTTTCATTATTAAAAACAATAGAATTCAAAGTTTCTAATCTAGTTATTTCCATTTCAGGACTACTAATAGATGCCTCACTTGTAACAAAATCATCCATTAAAAATAAATATGCATCATGGTTATAATTTACAAGTGAATTATATAATTTATTTGCCTCATATATAGAATTAACCACAACTAAAATATTAGAGTTGTTTTTCTTATATAAATCATCTATATATATACACTCTAATTCACTATTCAAACCAACTATATTAATTGATCCATCTTTTATTTCCTTAAAATCAAACATAACTCACCTTCCAACGCAAAAAGATACATTCTTATGTACCACTGATTTTCCTATTATACTTACTCATAACATCTTGAAAAGGAAACTTTAAATAATCATCTAATATCAAAATACTTTCATCAATAACTCGATTCAATGCCTTTTTGTCATCATTACTAAATTTTCCTAATACATAATCTTTTGCTTCAATATTCTTATTATTAGATATTCCTATTTTTAATCTTTTATATTCGTTAGTATTCAATTCTTTTTCAATATTTTTTAACCCATTATGTCCAGCTGAGCCCCCCGATGGTTTTAATTTATAACAACCAACAGGCAAATCTAAATCATCGTTTATAATTAAAATATCCGATATATCTATTTTATAATAATCAACAAATTTCTTTACCACCTCACCAGACAAATTTATATATTTCTGTGGTTTTAAAATAATTATTTTTTCATTTTGATAAAATACTTCACAATACAAACCATCATACTTTTTTTTCATAGAAACATAACCAATATGTTCAATAAATTTATCAATAACCATAAAACCAACATTATGTCTGGTATTTTCATATTCCATTCCTGGATTTCCCAAACCAACAATCAATTTCATATTTCCTAAATTATTTCCCGGGAAATAATTTTACCTCCTTATATACATCATTTTTTTTAATATTTCTATCTTTTGCAACCATTTTTATTGCTTCCTTTTCTGATAATCCATCATTCATATACATTTTTACATGATCAGCAAGTGACAAACTATCATATGTTATATCATTTTTATTTCCATCAACTACAATAACAAACTCGCCTCTAACATCAGCAAGTTCCTTTATTATATCACTACAATTACCTCTATATATTTCTTCAAATTTTTTACTAATTTCCCTTGATATAGATATTTTTCTATCTCCAAATACATTCAACAAATTATTTAGCATATCAATTATTCTATGAGGTGCCTCATAAAAAATAATCGTATAAGCGATATTTTTCAATTGTTGCAATTCTTTTATTCTTTTAGACTCTTTACTATTTAAAAAACCGTAAAACAGAAACTTTTCACAATCAAGAGTAGACGATGTCAATGCAGGTATAGCAGCAGTCGCACCTGGTAAAGAAACAACATTAAAACCATTTTCTACTGTTCTTTTAACTGAAACATTACCCGGATCACTTAAAATAGGTGTACCTCTATCTGATACCAATGCAACGTTTTTACCTTTTTTCAAATATTCTAAAATTTTATTTGAATTAATTTCCTCATTAAATTTATGAAGTGTAATTAAATGTTTTTTAATATTATAATGATTCAATAAATTTATAGTTACCCTTGTATCTTCAGAAAAAATAACATCTACATCATTCAAAACTCTAACTGCTCTAAATGTTATATCCTCTAAATTTCCTATAGGCGTCGGAACAATATATAAAGTTGGGCTATTGTCATAACTTTTTTGACTCATCATTTTACCTCCTATAAATTATTTCCCGGGAAATAATTTGTTTACAATTATTTTGTAAAGTTTTTTAAAATATCAACTATTTCCTCAGTATAATTATTATTATCATCATGAACTATTATTGGATTCATAACTTTTAAAGAACAATTACCATTTTTAGTTCCTTCAATAAGTATTAAATTGGCTTGTCTATTTTTTTTAGGATAAACAAATTGAATTCTTTTTGGTTCGATTCCAAATTTTTTCATCAGTATAAATATATCACATAATCTATCTGGTCTATTAACTATTGCTACATTACCCTTATCTTTAAGAAGTCGTTTAGAAATTTTTAATATATCTTCTAAGGATAAATATACTTCACTTCTTGCTATTTTTTTATTATCATTTTTACTCATCATGGTGTTTGATTTAAAATATGGCGGATTACTAACAATAGTATCATAATAATTATTTTTCATATCTAAAGCCAATTCTTTAATATCTCCATTAATTATATTGATTTGATCTTCCAATTTATTATATTGAACACTTTCTTTGGCCAAAAGATATGAACTTTCTTGTATTTCTACACCAGTTATATCTGCACTTGTTCTTTTACTTAACATAAGTGGAATTGGAGCATTACCAGTACCAATATCAAGTATATTTTTAGCACATTTTTTTATATTAACAAAATATGCCAGTAAAATTGAATCCAATGAAAACATGAATTTATTATCATCTTGATATATCTTAAGTTCACCATCCCATAACAAATCATTCAATTTTTTCATTTTACTTCAATAGTCAAATATTCATCGTCATCTGTAAGTATTGTATAACTTTTTTTTAAAATATTAAGCTCCACAACCTTACCATTTTTTTCATTATATTTAACTTTATCTCCTAAATTTGGTAAACTTTTTCTATATTCTTCGTATACATCATTTTCATATGTAAGACAACATAATAATCGACCACAAGAACCATTTATTTTATTTGGATTAAGTGACAAATTTTGATTCTTTGCCATATTTATAGAAACTGAATCAAAATTTACTAAATAATCTGTACAACATAATGTTCTACCACATGGTCCAATTCCGCCAATTTCTTTTGCTTTATCACGAACACCAATTTGTCTTAATTCTATTCTAGTTTTAAATATACCAGCTAATTCCTTTGCTAAATTTCTAAAATCTATTCTTGAATCTGATAAAAAATGATACATTAATTGCTCTTTATCAAACGTAAAGTTTGCATCAATTACTTTCATATTCAAATTATATTTTTTAATTAGTTTTTCACATTCTTTCATTGCCTTTTTTTCTTCATTTAAATTCAATTCATGCTTTTTTCTATCATCTTTTGTTGCAATTCTTATTATCCTTTTTAATGGCATATTTAAACTTTTTTCGTTTTTTTCAACGATAAGAGTTGCTATTTTACCATATTGCAAACCTCTTTCAGTTTCAACTATTACATCATCACCGAAATTCGGTTTTATATTTGCTGGATCAAAGTAATATATTCTCTTTCCCTCTGTAAAACTTACACCAATTACTTCCTTCATTTCATGCCTCCATGTCTATTATCATACCATCTATTAACAAGTTTGTATTAGCATTGCTTTTTACTAACTTTTCTTTATCTAATATTACATTTATTTTATTTATTAATTTTTTTGTATCATTTTTATTACATATTGCATCAATCAATTTAATATAATCATCATAATACGTAACATGTTTATATATTTTATAATTTAATAAATCGCTGTAAAATAAAACTAAATAATCAAAAAATTTTAATATTTCTTCTTTTTCTTTAAAATTATCGTAAAAATATTCTTTAATATGCATTATTATTTTTATTCCATTTTCCTCATAATATTGAATGAATTTTATAACATTATTTAAAAATAATTCATGATACTCATTGATATCTGTTTGATTATTTATTTTAAAAACCGTAAAACATAATTTATTTAATGTTTTATTCTTTATAATATTATTATAGGTTATATAATCTTCTACCTTGTTTTTACTAAATGTAATTATTTGACATCTAGATCTAATAGTATCTAATACTGCATTTATATTATTAGTCAAAAGAATAGCAACTATATTTTCACCTGGTTCTTCTAAAAATTTAAGCAAACTATTTGCTGCACTTTTATTAAGCTTGTCTACTTCATATATAATATAACATCTTCTTAAGCTTTCGATTGGTTTTGTACTAAACGTTTGCTGTAATTCATCTAATTGTTCTTTTTTTATCCACATGCCATCTGGATATATTCTTTTTAAATCTGGAAAATTCCCATCATCAATTCTTTTACAAACATAACAATTATTATATTCTTCTTTATCTGTATGGTATTTGCACATTATGCTTTTTACAAAAGACATTATCATATCTTCTGCATAAACATTATTATTTAAATTAAACAAATATGCATGTGAAAGTTTTTTTAAACCATTATATAATTGTCTATAAACAATCGTATCAATATCTTTAAATTCTTCTAACATTTACGCCTCCTATGAAAAGAATAATATGATAATCGCAAAAAAAGGTAAAAATATTAATCCAAATATAGTCATAAATGACACCGTAACTACATTTATTGGAATAACAAAATTAAGTGGTTTTGCCATAATATTAAATGCAAATATAGTAAATCCAGATAAAACTATTTTTTTTAATAATTTATATATTTTTTTCATGCTAGTCCTCCATCATATTAAATTATACGAAAGGACTTATTAATTATGATATTTTATTCCTATTTGACATCGCCATTGATAAAGTCATAGGATCTAAATATTCCATATCTGCACCGATTGGTATACCATATGCTATTTTTGATACAGTAATTTTGAATGGTTCTAATAATTTTGATATATATAATGAGGTAGTTTCACCTTCTAAAGTTGGACTCACTGCAATTATTATTTCTTTAATATTTTCTTTTTTTATTCTCTGCAACAAAGAATCCAACATTATATCATCAGGTCCTTTTCCATCCATTGGAGATATTAATCCATTTAACACATGATATTTTCCTCTATAACTTCCCATTTTTTCAAGTGATATGATATTTTTTGAATCTTCTACAACACAAATTATATCTGAATCTCGTGACGAATCACTACAAATATCACATATTTCATTTTCAGTTATATTACCACAAATAGAGCATTTTTTTATTTTTAATTTTACATCTACAATTGCCTTCGAAAACGAATTAATATCCTCTTCAGACATATTCATAACTGCGAAAGATAATCTTTCTGCAGTTTTTTCGCCTATGCTTGGTAATTTTTTAAAAGAATCAATGAGCACTTTTAAACTATCTGGATAATTCATTATAATAATCCTGCCATACCACCAAATTTACCAAGTTTATTTTCCATTTCTTTATCAATTTGTTTAATATTTTCATTAACAGCAAGTACTATCATATCTTCTAACATTTCTATGTCTTCTTTATCTAAATTTTCTGCTTCTATTTTAACACTTAAAACTTCTTTATTTCCTTTCATTACTACTTCTACCAAAGATTGTTTTGAAGTGAAAGTTTTACCTTCAACTTCATCTTTTGCTTTTAGCATATCTCTCTGTAATTTTTGTGCTTGTTGCATCATTGCTTGCATATTCATATTTCATTCCTCCATTTCAATTAAATCACTATCGAATATATTTAAAACTTCCTCATAATTTTCGTTTTTAATCATATTTTCACTTTTATTTATTTTTTCATATTTTTCTTCGATCAATGGAATTGTTCCATTTTCTTTTTTTAAGTTTAGAAAATATGGTCTAAGTTCTTTCCATCTTTTATCTGTTATTGCAACTACCTTATACTCCGAACCAAACATTTGTTTTATAAGATTGCTAATACTTGCGTATTCATTATCATTATCTTCTACCATGCTTTCATATTTGTAAGTCAAAAGCATATGGTCATTTGACACAGCCGTAACAATTGAATCTTTAAGTATAGTTGCTGCTGCCTTAAAATCTTTATCTATTAAATATTTATCTAATTCCTCAAATTTAACAGTTGCTTCTTTCTTTAACGAAGCAGATGCCTCTGCAATTGTATTATTTATCATTGCTTCTTTTAAAGCATCAGTTATAGCAAACGAATTATTTGACTTATTTTTAGTTGTGACTTTCTCTATATCCTTTTCTTTAAATTCTTCCTTAATAATTTCATTTATATTTTTATCAAGTTTTATTTCTTTATTTTTTGATTTACTATCCACTTCATTTATACCCAGAACAAACGTTTTATCTTTTTCAGTCGTGGTTTTTTCATTTTCAAATGACTCATCCAAATCCAAATCTGATAAAATTGTTGTTTCAAATAAAATTCTAGGATAATCACTACTTTTAATATTTCTGAGTAACTCTTCTAATTTCTTTATCATTCTTTCAATACGTTTTACTTCAATTTTAGAAGATAATCTCATTATATCATCTTTAAGCTGTAAAGCTTTATCTTCGAAATAAGAAGGAGCCACTTTGCTAATTAACATATTTCTGTAAAACACAAGTATATCCTCTGATAATCTATAAAAATCTTTACCAGACAAATATATATCATCTACAATACTTAAAATTGAACTAGCATCATTATCAATATATTTTTCAATTAGTTCTATCAATACTCTATTAGAAACGCTACCACGTATAGTATATATATCTTCGACTGTTATTTTCGAATCAGTAAAGGAACTGATTTGATCCAAAAGTCCTATTGCATCTCTCATTGCACCTTCACTTAACTTTGCTATTTCCTCAATTGCTTCATCATCTATATCTATACCTTCTTTTTGAGATATATATTTTAACCTTTTACTAATATCTAATACATTAATCTTCTTAAAGTCAAATCTTTGACATCTAGAAATTATTGTAATAGGTAACTTTTGTGGCTCAGTTGTAGCCAAAATAAATATCACATGTTCCGGTGGTTCCTCAAGTGTTTTTAACAATGCATTAAAGGCACCAGTAGAAAGCATATGTACTTCATCTATAATATAAACTTTATATTTACACATAACAGGCATCAATTTTATTTTATTTTTCAATTCCCTTATTTCATCCACACCATTATTAGATGCGGCGTCAATTTCAATTATGTCTGGTATTTCATCTGTATTTTCATTTAAGCATATTTCACATTCACCACATGGAACATTATCAAGAGGATTTAAGCAATTAACAAGTTTAGCAAATATTTTTGCAATAGTAGTCTTACCAGTACCTCTAGTTCCACAAAAAAGATAAGCATGACCAATCTTATTATTTTTAATTGCATTACTTAAAGTTTTTACAATAAACTGCTGACCACAAACATCTTCAAATCTCATTGGGCGATATTTTCTATACAAAGATTTATAAGACATGTTTCACCTTCTTTCCAGTTATAATTATAACATTTTTAACAAAATATAAAAACAGTTTTATTTGTTTCTTATTATTTTAAAGAAACTTTTTAACTGTTTCTGTATTTCTAACTTCAATATTCCATATTCAACATTCAAATTATAGGTATCTATAATTTTCTTGTTCACCTCATTATATGTTTTATTTTTTACACCACAATAAATTTTTTTTATTCTAGATTCCTTAATTGCACCCAAGCACATTATACATGGTTCCAATGTTACATACATAACACACTCATTCAATCTCCAATCACCTATTTTTTTGCATGCTCTTCTTATTGCAATTATTTCAGCGTGCATAGTAGAATCTTTTTTTAATTCTTTCTTATTATAACCCCTAGATATTATTTTATCTTTATGGACAATTATTACACCCACCGGCATTTCGCCACGTTCAAATGCTTTTGAAGCTTGTTTCAAACTTTCTCTCATATATTTCTCGTGCATATTTCACCAAACTTTCAAAATTATTTCCCGGGAAATAATTTTATACTTTAAAATGTTCCACGTGAAACATTATATTTTTATTTAAATTATTTCCCGGGAAATAATTTAAATATACATAAAACAAAAAATGCGTACACAATTAGAGGTTACCTTGGTTGCTATCTTCCGATCCTGGCCAGTTAGACAACATAACTGTTACGCATAAATAATATACTATATTTTAAAAAATATTTAAAGTGTTTTTTTATTTTTTTATAAATTTTATTTCCCGGGAAATAAAATACGTACATATGTTTGCATAATTAATGTTCCACGTGGAACATTAATTTACTTTTAATGTCATTACCACTATTATAGGAATCATACACAAGATATTTTTTAAATATTTTAAAATGTTATCAATTTGTATTTATAATGTGTACATTTTTAATAAATTTACTCAAAAAATTGGTTAAAATATAGTATTACTTATATATTTTATTTAAAGCAAATACAATAACAAAAGATATAAATACATTAAATGTATGTTTTGCTATCGTTTTATATTTAATATTTCACAAAAAACACTAATTTATCACTGATTATGTTTTATTTTTTTTAATATCTTACCAATTAATAAACTACACGTATTATTCAATAATTTTATTTTATCGTATAGATATTTTTTTACAAAAGTGCAATATGCTAGGAATAAGCGTTTAAAAAATAAATTCAACTATTTGTTTTTTTGTTAGATAATAATCATCGATACAATTTTCTTATATTTTTTTGCTGGATTTCTATTATTAATAGTTGTTAAATAATAATATCAAAAGGTATTTTATTAAAAAATTATTATTTTAATGTTTCACGTGGAACATTAAAATAATACAAATAAAATTATTCAAGAAAAAATATAATATTACAAGGTATTGTGTTTAGTGATTTGTGATTAATGTTTAAAATTATTTTTATACGCAATGTTCCACGTGGAACATTGTTAGTTTTTTTTGACATTCAAGTTGTGCACCATTATATTATGGAAATCATACAAAAATAATGATTTTCTAACTTTTTTAGAATGTTAACAATTTACGTTTATAAATGTGTACATTTTTATTAAAATTACCTAGACGAAACGATTATAATTATAGTAATACTTATTTATTTGTTTAAAATAAATGTAATGGAAAAAAGATTATTAATACGTTTAACATATGGCTTTTGCTATCACTTTATAATCAATGTTCCACGTGGAACATTGAATATACGAACATATGTACGTTTTTATTTCCCGGGAAATAATTAAAAAAAACAGATAAAGCTATTCTGCCTTATCTGCATCATTTTCTATATGAGGAATATTAAATACCGATGTCACTTTCTGATTATCTTTTAAGCTAATCAATCTTACCCCTTGTGTCACACGACTCATCAAAGATATTTGAGATATTGGTATTCTAATTACCATGCCACTATTAGTTATTATAATCAAGTCCTCATCCGACGTTACTAATTTAAATGCAACTATATTTCCAGTTTTATCAGTTGAATTTAATGCTTTTACACCTTTACTGCCTCTATGAGTTGTCCTATATTCATTCATAACAGTACGTTTACCATAACCATTATCTGTAACAACTAATACTTCCTTGTCATCTGTTGCTATACCAGCATCAATACAATACGCATCTTCAAGTTCAATACCTTTAACACCAGATGCACTTCTACCCATTATTCTAACTTCATTTTCAATAAATTTAACCATTCTACCATTAGATGAAACCAAAGCTATATACTTATTTCCATCAGACTTAGAAACAGATATAAGTTCATCATCATCCTTTAAAGATATGGCTATCTTACCACTACTTCTGATATTTTCAAATTCAGAAATATTACATCTCTTAACTAAACCGGCTTTTGTAGCAAATATCAAATATTTACTATCATCATCTCTTTTTATAGTAAACATAGAAGATACTTTTTCATCTTTATCAAGTGGTAATAAATTAATAATTGGTAATCCTTTTGCATGTCTACTAAATTCAGGTATTTCATAACCCTTCATTCTATATACTTTACCTTTATTTGTAAAGAACATCAAATAATCATGAGTTGTTAAAACTAACATACGTTCAACAAAGTCCTCTTCATTTGTCGACATGCCCTTAACTCCAACTCCACCTTTATTTTGTGTTTTATAAGTATCTACTGATAATCTCTTTATATATCCTTTATTTGTTAATGTTATCATTACTTCCTCTTCAGGAATCAAAGATTCATCTTCAATATAATCTATTGCAGTCATATCAATATGTGTTCTTCTTTCATCACCGAACTTATTCTTTATTTCAATAAGTTCTTTCTTTATTATATCTAACACTTTTTGTTCAGAAGCTAAAATTGATTTTAATTCTTCTATTTCTTTTAACAAATCTGAAAGTTCTAATTCTATTTTTTCCCTTTCCAATCCAGTTAAACGACGTAATTTTAATTCTAAAATTGAATCTGTTTGAATTTCAGTTAAACCAAATCTTGACATAAGCTTTTCTTTGGCTTCAACATCACTCTTTGCGGTTTTAATAATTTTAACTACTTCATCAATATTATCTTGCGCTATTTTATAACCCTCTAATATATGTACTCTTTTTTCATCTTTAGCTAAATCAAATCTTGTTCTTCTGATTATTACTTCTTTTTGATAATCCACATATTTAGAAATTATATCTTTAAGACCTAAAGTTCTTGGAGTTTTACCATCAAGCATTAGAAAAATAATTCCATACTGAACTTGAAAATTAGTATGTTTATATAAATTATTAAGAACAACTTGAGCATTAGCATCCCTCTTAAGAGTAATGGTAATTTTTACACCATTCTTCAAATCCGTATGATAATCAGATATTCCATCAATAACCTTATCACGAACTAATTCAGCAACTCTGTTTTTAAGATCCATAGTATTAGTTCCATAAGGAACCTCAGTAATAACAATAGTACTATGATTATCATGTTCTTCTATTTCAGCTTTACTTCTTATAGTTATAGTTCCACGACCAGTATCATATGCTTTTTTTATACCAGAATTTCCAAGAATTATACCACCAGTTGGAAAATCTGGACCCTTTATATATTCCATAAGACCTAAAGTATCAATATCTGGGTTATCTATATATGCAACGCATCCATCTATTACTTCACCCAAATTATGAGGCGGAATATTAGTAGCCATACCAACTGCAATACCCATAGAACCATTTACTAAAACATTAGGAAATCTACTAGGCAATACAACTGGTTCTTTTCTAGTAACATCAAAGTTATCAGTCATATCAACAGTATCTTTATTAATATCTCTTAATAATTCCAATGATATCTTAGATAATCTAGATTCAGTATAACGCATTGCTGCTGCTCCATCACCTTCTATATTACCAAAGTTACCATGTCCATCTATAAGCATATAGCGTTGATTAAAATCTTGTGCTAATCTAACCATTGCTTCATAAATAGATGAATCTCCATGAGGATGGTAATTACCCATAACTTCTCCAACAGTTTTTGCGGATTTTCTATGTGGTTTATCTGGAGTGTAACCAGATTCGTACATGCTCCACAATATACGTCTATGAACTGGCTTTAAACCATCTCTCAAATCAGGAAGTGCACGTGATGTTATTACACTCATTGAATATTCCAAAAATGATGATTTTACTTCTTCAACTATATTGTTTTCTGCCAAACTATCTCTTTCATGAAAATAGCCATTAAATTTATTCTCATCAATTGTAACATGCTCTAAATTTTCATCATATACTTCTTTTTCATTATCCATATTCACTCACCTCCTAAATATCAAGATTTTTAACGTATATAGCGTTTTCTTCAATAAATCTTCTTCTTGGTTCAACATCATCACCCATTAGTTTTTCAAATATTGCATCTGCCTGTACACAATCTTCAACAGTTATTTTTCTAAGTACACGTTTTTCTATATCCATTGTAGTCTCGTTTAATTCCTCAGCATCCATTTCTCCTAAACCTTTCATACGTGCAATCTCCGCTCTATTTCTAGTTGGTTCAGGTAATGTTGCCATATATTCATCTAATTCATCATCATTCAAAACATATTTTCTAGTTTTTCCATGCATTATTCTATACAATGGTGGTTGTGCAGCATATACATGTCCACATTCTACAATTGGTTTAAAGAAACGATAAAATAAAGTCAGTAATAATACCCTAATATGTGAACCATCAACATCGGCATCGGTCATTATTATTATTTTATCATATCTTAACTTAGACAAATCAAATTCTTCACCAATACCAGTACCAAATGCAGTTATTATAGTTCTTATTTCTTCATTTGATAAAGCCCTATCTAATCTTGCTTTTTCAACATTAAGTATTTTTCCTCTTAACGGAAGTATTGCCTGTGTCATAGAATCTCTTCCTTTTTTTGCACTTCCACCTGCACTATCTCCTTCGACTATAAATATTTCAGATATTTTAGGATCTTTACTCTTACAATCCGATAATTTACCAAAAAAGTTTGTTGTAGTAAGATCAGATTTTCTAGTTATTTCTCTTGCTTTTCTAGCAGCATTTCTTGCTCGACACGCTAGCATTGCTTTATTAACAATAATTTTAGCGTCATCAGGATTTTCCATTAAAAATCTTTCAAAGCCCACAGAAAAAACATTATCCGCTAACTTTCTAACCTCAGAATTACCTAATCTTCCTTTTGTTTGACCTTCAAATTGTGGATTAGGATGTTTACAAGATATAATCATTGTTAATCCCTCTTTAACATCATCACCAGTTAAAGAATCATCCTTTTCTTTTAACATTCCACTTTTTCTTGCATAACTATTAACAACACGTGTTAACGCTCTTCTAACACCTTCTTCGTGCGTTCCACCATCATGTGTATTAATATTATTAACAAATGAATAAATATTGTCATTATAACTAGAATTATATTGCATCGCTACTTCAAAGAATACATTATCTTCTTCTCCAGATAAATAAATAATATCATCATGAATTACAGTTTTACCCTGATTTATAAACTTAACATATTCTTTTATTCCACCTTCATATAAAAAGTGTTCACCAGTAGTATCTTCTTCATCTCTATCATCTCTCAAAGTAATTGCCAAACCTTTATTCAAAAAAGCCAATTCACGTATTCTAACTTTTAACGTATCATAATCATATATCTCACTATCAAATATTGTTGGATCTGGTTTAAATGTTACAGTTGTTCCAGTTCTATTTATATCACAATCTCCTATTACCTTAAGTGGTTCAACAGTATGTCCACCATTTTGAAACTTAATATAATGAATCTTACCATTTTTATATACAGTTACTTCTAACCATTTACTAAGTGCATTAACAACAGATGCACCTACTCCATGAAGTCCACCAGAAACCTTATATCCACCACCACCAAATTTACCACCTGCATGTAATACTGTATACACAGTTTCTACAGTTGATAACTTTGTTTTAGGATGGATATCAACAGGTATTCCTCTTCCATCATCTTTAACAGTTATAGAATTGCCTTTATTTATGATAACCTCAATATTTTTACAATAACCAGCTAAGGCCTCATCTATTGCATTATCAACAATCTCCCATACTAAATGATGAAGACCTTTTACATCAGTTGTTCCAATATACATTCCAGGCCTTTTTCTAACAGCTTCTAAGCCCTCTAACACTTGTATATCCGAAGCGTCATAATGCTCATTTTTATTTTCTTCCATATTTTCACCTCACAAAAAGAAAAAATCAACTTTTTTTAGCCAATTTTAAAAATTTAATACTTGTATGTACACCTATACCTACATATACATTATATCACATTTTGAACGTTTTTCTAATATTTTATTAAATATATCGAAAAAAAAGTATAGTTTTTTTTCTAAACTATGCTTTTATCTTTTATTTTAAATACTTGTGCATTCTTTATAATTTTTTCTTCAATATCATTAATATCAGTAGAAGTTATAAATACCTGAATATCCTTATTCAAATAATTTATTATTTTGTTTCTGTTATTAATATCAAGTTCACTAAATATATCATCAAGTAATAGTAATGGATATTCTCCTTTTTTATTCTTTATAAGTTCTAACTCAGCAAATTTCATATATAGAACTGATAACCTTTGTTGACCTTGTGATCCATAATCTCTAACATTAACATCATTAAATAATATTTCAAAATCATCTTTATGTGGTCCATATGAAGTACTTCCGCTAAAAACATCTCTTTTCAAACAATCCTTCAATTTATCATTTAACATATTTTTCATACTATCATCAAAATTAATAACTCCTAGACTATTTACATATCTTATCCTAACTTCATCTTGAGAAATACTAGAATATATATCTTTAATATAATTATTAAGATTATTTACATATTCAAATCTATATTCATAAATAATTGATGCCTTTTCGCATAATTGTGAAGTAATAACATTTATATAATTCTCATTTATCTTATCTATACTACAAGTTTTCAAATATTCATTCCTTGTTTTTAATAACTGATTATATTCGTTTAAATAATATAAATACTTATTATCTATTTGACCAATCTCTATATTTAAATATTTTCTTCTTATATTTGGACTACCTTTTATTATATCAAGATCATCTGGACAAAACAAAATTACTATCAAATTAGATATATAATCACTAATTCTTTTACTTACAATTCTATTAATACTTACTCTTTTACCTTTAGAATTCATAACTAATTCCATATCTTTAATTTCATTATTACTACTTACTCTACCATTTATCTTTAATATATTCTTGTTATTGGTTATCAAATTTTTATCTATATACGATCTATGAGATTTAGTTATAGCCAAAACATATATACTTTCTAATATATTCGTTTTTCCTTCACCATTATTTCCTATAAATATATTTATATTATCATTAAATTTTATTGATAGTTTTTCATAATTTCTAAAATTAATCAAACTTAAATTAAATATTCTCATATTATTTTCCTAAACAAAATTTACTAAATAAATTATCTAGTAACTCCTCATCATAACTATCACCAATCAAATTACCTAACAATTCCCATATTTTCTTTATATCAATTTCTAACATATCCACAGTTAAATTATTTTCTAGAGCAATCAATATATCATCTACAATTTTTAAACATTCTTTTAATGTAGATATATGTGTTGCACTAGACAAATAATTCATATCTGATTTTATTATACCGTCTATATTAAATAATTCTTTTATTTTGCTCTTTAAATTATCTAATCCATCATTAGTTATTGTATTTCCATACACTACTTCCTCACCTATAGATACCTTAGATTCTAAATCACATTTATTTATAAATATTATTCTTTTTTTATTTTTCGTACTCTCAAGTAACATTAAATCATCTTTATTTAAACATTCGTTATTATTGAGTACAAGAATAATTAAATCAGCATCATTAATCAAACTCAAACTTTTATCAACACCAATTTTTTCTACTATATTTGATGTTTCTCTAACACCAGCTGTATCTATTATATTAAGAAGTATTCCATCAATAGTAATATTTCCTTCAACTATGTCACGTGTTGTTCCTTCTATATCAGTAACTATTGCCTTATCTTCATCTATTAATTTATTTAAAATACTACTCTTACCAACATTTGGTCTTCCTATAATTAAAGTTTTAATTCCTTCTTTTATTATTTTTCCATTTTCTGCTTCTTTAAGTATCTTACCCAATTGATTTTTTAAATTCGATACACTCTCTTCAATCATATCATTAGTAACAACCAATATATCTTCATATTCTGGATAATCTATATTAACTTCTATATTTGAAATAATATCTAACATTTTATTTCTTAATTCTCTTATCATATTAGACACTTTTCCCGACAAATTAGACATAGCCATTTTCCTTGAACTTTCTGTTTTTGCATTTATCAAATCCATTACACTTTCTGCCTCAATTAAATCTATTCTTCCATTTAAAAATGCTCTTTTAGTAAACTCACCTGGTAAAGCTAATCTTGCACCATTTCTTAATATAAGTTCTAATACCTTATTTGTTGTAGCTATTCCACCATGACAATTCACTTCAACAATATTCTCCCTTGTAAATGTTTTAGGAGATTTCATAACAGATACCAAAACCTCATCTATTACATCATTATTATCAATTATATGACCATAATGTATAGTATGACTTTGTGCATTTAATATATTTTTATCAAATATCTTATCAACAACTCTAATTGCATCTTCTCCACTAACTCTTATAATTGAAACAGCTCCAACACCCAAACTTGTTGAAATTGCTGCTATAGTATCTTCCATTATATCTCCCTCCAAAAGTATTATATCTTGTTAAAAGAAAAAAAGAAAGACCCTAATCTTCCTTTCTTACACTTATAACTATATATCTATTTGGTTCTTCCCCTTCACTTTTTGTAACTACACCACTTATTTCGTTAACAGCATTATGAACTATTCTTCTTTCATAAGAATTCATTGGATCAAGCTTTGCAGAAACACCAGTTTTCTTCACTTCTCTTGCTATTTTCTTCACATTATACCCCAAATGTTTACTAACTTTTTCTTTATAATCTTCTACATCAAGGATAACATTCACTTTAAAACCAGTAGTATTTAAAATTGAATTTTTTATTAACAATTGAAGTGCTTCTAAATTTTTTCCATTCTTACCAATCAAAATAGAACTCTTATCAGAAAACAAATTCAATTCAATATACTTTTCTCTCTTTTTAGCTTCAATATTTACATTTAAACCCATATATTTAGCAATATCAACTACAAAAGATTTTGAATACTTAACAACTTCATCCTTTGGTAAAGCAAATATTTTATACTTTTTGTGTTTTAAAAAGCCACCCGCTTCTTCACTAGTTCTAATATATAATTCTTGTTCATTCGCATTCAATTCTGTAAACACTTTTTCTTTTAATTCATTTAAATTCTTACCTTCATATTCATATACTTTCATTACTACTTCACTCTCTTTACTAATATATTTTGGAAAATCGTAAATGCACTAGATGCAATCCAATACATACAAATAGCTGTTGATAAAGTAAATGACGCATAAACAATAAATACTAACATTATTTTACTCATCATCTGCATTTGTTTTTCAGTATCCATTCCACCAGCTGATGCTCCCTTATTCATATTAAGTGAATAATAAGTAACAAGTGCCAAAATAACCACTATTATTAAATACCACCATTGTCCACTTTTTAACGCAGTCCATGGAGTAACACCCAAATGAAGTCCTAAAAAACTTCCCTCAAATATAGCAGGTGTCCTATTTATAGCTTCTATAAATGCAAATAACAATGGAATTTGAATAAAAGCAAACAAGCAACTTGATAATGGATTTATTTTATATTTTTTATAAACCATTAAAAGTTCTTCATTCTTCTTCATTAGCGAATCATTATCTGATTTATTCTCATATTTCTTATTTATTCTATCTAATTCTGGCTGTGCCTTCTTTAAATTTTCTGATTGCATTGCAGTTTTTTTAGTAAGAGGCATTAACACAGCTCTTATTGCTATACTTATTAAAACTAATGACAAACCATAATTTTTAAGAATTACTCCTAACTTAATTATTAGCCAAGCAAGTGGCTTAACAAAAATACTTATCCACAATCCCTCATAATTAGAGAATAATTTAAAATCTTGACACGAAGGAAGTTCATTTAAATCTACTTTATTCATTTCATATATTTCTAGTACATCAGCATTTGTTGGCCTACACAATATATTCTTAGTAAGATTCTGACCTGTCTCATTCTTTTTTGCTAAAACGCACTTATCATTACAATTCTTCTTACAATTAACTATATCTTCCTTTAATTTATTTATCTCATCTTCACTTACATCACAAGTTTCTTCTTCACTCTCTTCATCTACCTTACAAGTAGATTCATGAGTTTTTAACTCTTCTTCTAATTTTTCACATTTACTATTACAAAAATCACAAATTAATTTTGATTCATACTTCACTGGTTTTTTATTTTCATCTGTTAATAACTTAGTACAACCAGTAAGCATAAAAACAAAAAGGAATAATATCAATATCTTAATTCTTTTATTTCTCATAATTTTCTCCAATCAAACTTATTATTTTAATAACATCATTTTTCATACTATTAAATTTAACACTTCTTATTTTTTGCCTTGCTACAAAAATTAAATCATAACCCTTATAAGGTATTTCAACTATATCTATAATATTTCTAATTCTTCTTTTATATTTATTTCTAATTACTGCATTACCTATTTTAGTAGATACCGCTACACCATACCTATTAAATGCATAATCATTTTTCAACATATACACATAAAAAATATTACCAACATATTTTTTCCCAGTATGAATTATATTATTAAATTCTCGATTACTTCTAACTATATTTATTTTTTTCATAAAACCTCAATAACAAAAAACCACTTCTTAGTGGATTATTATTTAGATAATTTTTTTCTACCCTTTTGTCTTCTTTTATTTAATACACCAGTACCAGCTTCTTTTCTCGCAAAAAAACCATGATCCTTCTTTGCTTTTCTAGTATTTGGTTGATAAGTTCTTAACATATTTTTCACCTCGGTCTTTCACATATACATTATATATTTCAATACTGATAAAGTCAATTACTTTTTTTAAAACTTATTCACAGTCAAAATTATGATAAAAAAAGGAAAACTAAACTTATACACAGTTATCCACAGTTTATAATTTTTTAAACATTTAATTGTTAATTGTGCAATTGTTAATACTGTGCATAACTTCATCAAAATACGATAACATATGACAATATTGATCACATTTCCTGTGGATAACTTGTGAATATTATATTTTATTCACATTTTTTATTGTTTTTTCCTGTGAAAATAGTTAAAATAAGGGTGTAGTTAGAGATTATATGGGAAGTGATGGTATGAATGAAAAACAAGTTTGGGATAAATTTTTAGAAGCTATTAAAGAAAAATTGTCATCTATATCATATGAAACATGGTTTCAAGATACTTACATAAATAGGATAGAAGATAATAAAATATATGTTGTTGTTCCAATGCAACTACATAAAAAGAATTTAAATGAAAATTATAAAGATTTAATAGTAGAGACATTTAATGAAGTTACTGGAACTAACTTTGAGTTTGAGTTTATATTAGAAGAAGAAGCAATTACCAAGAAAAAAATTGAGACAAAAGAAGAAGGAGTCCCTTATAACAACCCTGAACAAGCAAATTTAAATCCAACATATACATTTGATACCTATGTAGTAGGAGAAACAAATAGATTTGCATTCACAGCATCTTTGGCTGTTGCTGAAAATCCTGGCAAAGCATATAATCCACTGTTCATATATGGAAGTAGTGGTCTCGGTAAAACACATTTAATGCAAGCAATAGGAAACTATATTATAAAGGAAAGTAATAAAAAAGTATTATATGTAACTAGTGAAAAGTTTATATCTGATTTCATAGGTACAAGTAGAAGAAATAATAACAATATTGATAATATAGATTATTTCAAAAATAAATACAGAAATATTGATGTATTAATAATAGATGACATACAGTTTCTAGCCAATGCTACTCAAAGTCAACAAGAATTCTTTCATACATTTAACGAACTACATCAAGAAGGAAAACAAATAATTATATCATCCGACAGATCTCCAGAAGATTTAAAATTACTAGAAGAAAGGTTAAGAACAAGATTTAGTTGGGGACTTACAGTTAATATTTATCCACCAGATTATAACTTAAGAATGCAAATAATTAAGAAAAAATTAAGTGTTCATGAACTCGCTAAACCAGTTGATGAAGAGGTATTAGAATACATAGCCAATAATTGCACATCAGATGTTAGAAAACTAGAAGGTGCATTAAATAGATTATTTGCATATACAACCATGTTTAATAAAGAAAAAATAAATTTAGAAGTTGCTACTGAAGCATTAAAGGGACATTTAAATTCCTATGGTTACATGAAAAATAACATTCAAAAAATACAAAACATAGTTGCAGATTACTATAAAATAAGTGTGGATGATATGAAATCTAAAAAAAGAACTAGTAAGATTGCTTTTCCAAGACAAATAGCTATGTATTTATCAAGAGTTATGACTGATGAATCATTTCCAAGAATTGGCATTGAATTTGGTGGAAAAGATCATTCTACTATAATACATGCATGTGAAAAAATTGAAAATGAAATGAAACAAGATAAAAGCTTAGAACAAATTATCAACAAATTAAAAGAAAAAATTACATAATAATACACATACCAACTTTGTAAGAAATATAAGCAATTTTTAAGTTATCCACAATATCCACAGCAATAATAAAAAAATATATATAATA